>Ga0183101_1000044_pt31 | contig 28609 bp, 23 predicted proteins | sample Biomet3_FD_127790 | JGI IMG/M metagenome (GOLD analysis project Ga0183101, IMG submission 127790) | Microbial communities from bioreactor (seeded with sewage sludge) at LBNL, California, USA - Biofuel metagenome 3 | ecosystem: Engineered > Bioreactor > Anaerobic > Unclassified ...
CGTGCGCAGCATCTGGAACTCCCGGTCGGAGAGGGTCAGCGCCGGGGCGGCCACGATGGAATCGCCGGTGTGGATGCCAACGGGGTCAAGATTTTCCATGGAGCACACGGCGATCACGTTGCCCACGCCGTCGCGCATGGTCTCGAACTCGATCTCCTTCCAGCCGAAAATGGCCCGCTCCACCAAGATCTGCGTGATGGGGGACGCGTCCAGGCCCGTTTGGGCAATGACACGCAGCTCTGCCACGTCTGCCGCCGCGCCGCCACCCGCACCGCCCAGGGTAAACGCCGGGCGGACAATTACTGGGTAGCCGATGTCCTCGGCAACCGCCAGGGCCTCCTCCACCGTCTGGGCGATGCCGGACGGAACCGTGGGCTGGCCGATCTCCGCCATGGCCTCCTTGAACAGCTCCCGATCTTCGGCCCGGGAAATGGCCCGGGCGTCGGTACCCAGCAGGCGGACACCCTCTTTTTCCAAAAAGCCCTCCCGGTCCAGCTGCATGGCCAGGGTCAGGCCGGTCTGGCCGCCCAGACCCGCCAGAAGGGAGTCGGGCCGCTCCTTTTTGATGATGCGCTTGACGGTCTCGACCGTCAGCGGCTCCAGATAGATCTCGTCCGCCATGGCCTGATCGGTCATAATGGTGGCGGGGTTGGAGTTGCACAGCACCACGTTCACCCCCGCGTCCTTGAGGACGCGGCAGGCCTGTGCGCCGGCGTAGTCGAACTCGGCGGCCTGCCCGATGACGATGGGGCCGGAGCCGATGACCAGAACTTTTTTGATGGATGTATCGAGAGGCATTACCGCTCGCCGCCTTTCTGCTGATGTTCCATCATGGAGATAAACCGGTCGAAGAGGAAGGACGTGTCCCTGGGGCCGGAGCAGGCCTCCGGGTGAAACTGCACCGTGAAGGCGTCCAGGTCCGGGTAGTCGATGCCCTCGCAGGTGAAGTCGTTGGCGTTGAAATAGCGCAGGGTGCCGCGCTTCACCGAATCCGCGTCCACGGCGTACCCGTGGTTCTGACTTGTGATGAACGTGCGCGCGCCCGCCGCGTCCCGCACCGGCTGGTTGACGCCCCGGTGGCCGTACTTGAGCTTATAGGTTTTTCCGCCCGCCGCCAGCGCCGTGAGCTGGTGGCCGAGGCAGATGCCGAAGAGGGGGATCTTTCCCAGCAGCTTTTGGATCTGGGCGATGGCAAACGTGTTCTCCGCCGGGTCGCCGGGGCCGTTGGAGAGCATGACGCCGTCGGGATGGGCGGCAAGGACCTCCTCCGCCGGCGTTTGGGCGGGCAGCACCGTCACCGCGCAGCCCCGGTTTTGCAGGGAGCGGATAATGTTCCGCTTCGCGCCGTAGTCCAGCAGCGCGACCCTGAATTTTTCAGCGCCCTGCGCCGGGTGGACGGACGGAGCCGCGCAGGTGACGCCCGCCACCGCGTTCACGACGGCATAGGTCTTTACCTGCGTCAGGTCTGCCGGGATCTCGCTGCACAGGACGGCGTTCATCACGCCGTGTTCCCGGATGATGCGGGTCAGCTCCCGGGTGTCCACGCCCCACAGACCCGGCACGTTCTGCGCCTTCAAAAATCCGTCCAGATCGCCCTGAGCCCTAAAATTGGAGGGCCCGTCGCACCACTCCCGCACCACATAGCCGCGGGGAGCGCAACTGCCCTCAAAATCACTCTCTATAATGCCGTAATTGCCGATGAGCGGGTAGGTCTGCATTACGATCTGCCCGCTGTAACTGGGGTCCGTCAACGTCTCCAAATAGCCGCACATACCGGTGGTGAACACCAGTTCGCCCACGGCGTCCGCCGCCCCGCCGAACCGGAACCCCTCGAACGTCTGCCCGTCCGCAAGGACCAGAAAGCCCTTTTTCATAGTAGCGCCTCCCACAGCCTTCTCTGCAAATATACAAATTTTATATAATTATGCGTCAAAATTTCAAATTCGTCAACATTAAGACACAATTTATTCACTGAATTTGTATATAGAGTTTTGCGAAATAAGGTACTACTTTTTGTGCATTTTTCCGGAATATTTCCGGCGCGCGGTTTCCGGCAGGGAAATTCGGGGCGGCGCACCGGGATTTGGCGGCGGGTGTTTCGCTTTCCGTGCGGCTGCGGCGCTGGAAGCGGACGCCTTGGCGCATCTGGCGCAATTTGCAAGGCGGATTTCACCGCGTTCGGCAAACGATAAAGCTGCCGGCAGCGAGACTGTCGGCACTGCTGGGAAAGGAGTGATCTCATGCATGAATCGTTTCAAAAAGCAAAAGAAAAACCAGCCGGGCGATGGCGCGGCGGGGCGGCGCTGTGCCTTTCGCTGCTGCTGGCGTTTCCGCTTTTGTGCTCAAACGCCTCCGCTGAGTCCGCCGTGAGAGCGGACACCGCGTCCGCCGCCTCCGCCTCAGAACTGGTCCCGGTGGGGCACACCGTGGGCATCAAGCTGTTTGCCCGCGGCATCCTGGTGGTCAAACTCTCGGATGGCCGCACGCCCGCGTCCGCCGCCGGCATGGAGCCCGGCGACATTATTTTAAAATGTGACGGGACCGCCGTCACGTCCACGGAACAATTTCAGAGCCTGCTGCAAAAGGCCGGCGGAAAGACGGTGGAGCTGTCGGTCCGCCGGGGCGCGGCGGTTCGGACGCTGCGCGTCACGCCGGAGAAAAACGGCGAGGGCGTCTGGGGCATCGGCGCCTGGGTCCGGGACAGCATGGCCGGCATCGGAACCATGACGTTTTACGATCCCAAAACCGGCGTGTTCGGCGCGCTGGGCCACGGCATCACGGACGTCGATACGGCGCAGCTGATGCCGTTTTCCTCCGGATCCATCCTGCCCGCCACCGTAAAAGCGGTCAAGCGGGGCGAGGCCGGGTCCGCGGGCGAGCTGAGGGGCAACTTTGACCTGGAGACCGATCTTGGCGAGCTGTACGCCAACACGGACGGCGGCATCTTCGGCACACTGGCGGACGCCGGCATCGCGTCGGGCCGGGCGGCGCTGCCCGTGGCGGAAAACGCGGAGGTCAAAACCGGAAAGGCCGTCATCCTCGCCAATGTGTCCGGCGACGAGGTGCGAGAATACGAGATCGAAATTACCAAAATTTTCGACGACTCCGACGACTCCAGAAATCTTCTCATCACCGTCACCGATCCTGCGCTGCTGCGTGAAACCGGCGGCATTGTGCAGGGAATGTCCGGCAGTCCGATTCTTCAGGACGGCAAGCTGGTGGGCGCCGTAACTCACGTGCTGCTGAGCGATCCCACCCGCGGCTACGGCATTCTCATTCGCAATATGCTTGCCAGCGCGGATGCGCAGGCTGTGGAAAACGTCTCCTGATTACAATTAGTATTTGCAAAAACGGTCGAATGATTTTTGGAATATATTTACAGTTTACTGTTGCAAAACCTGTCCGTTTATGATAATTTATAGACAACGTGATTTGAAGCTTCAAGAATCCGTCGCAAAATCAACCGGCTGTTATCCTGCAAAATTTATCATGAAGGACAGGGAAAACCAATGGAGAAGAGTAGTCTTGCAAGCGTATTACTGGCAGACGCCAATGAGGATTTCCGCAGCCTTCTGCGGGAAGCAATAGAGAAAACAGAAGAATTTACAGTGGTGGGTTCCGTGGGCAACGGCCTGGAGGCAGTCAAAATTTACGAGGAGCTGCACCCTGATCTCATATTGATGGACGTGGTTCTTCCGGGACTGGACGGCTTTGGGGTGATGAAGCATCTGCCCCGTGAAAACGGACCGAAGGTGATCTTGCTCTCTGCGTTTTGCAGCGACCGGACCGTGCGCGAGGCGGTGGAGGCGGGAGCGTTTTACTTCCTGCCCAAGCCCTGCGAACAGGAGTCGCTGCTGGATCGGATGCGCGCGGCGGTGTTTGTGCCGGAGACGGTCCAGCACCCGGCGGAGCTGAAGAACATGGTGACTTCCATCATCCATGAGATCGGTGTTCCCGCGCATATCAAGGGGTATCAGTATCTGCGGGAGGCAATCATGATCGCGGTGGACGACATGGACGTCATCAATGCCGTGACCAAGGTTCTCTATCCCGAGGTGGCCAAGCGGTTTTCCACCACGCCGTCCCGGGTTGAGCGGGCCATTCGCCACGCCATCGAGGTGGCGTGGGACCGGGGCGACCTGGAGACGCTGCAGAAGTTTTTCGGTTATACGGTTTCCAACACGAAGGGCAAGCCCACGAACTCGGAGTTCATCGCCATGATCGCGGACCGGCTGGTGCTGGAGAAAAAAACCCGGCTCCAGGCGGCCATGTGACGAAAAAGCAAATACCGGACGGCGGATCAGGTTCGATCCGCCGTCCGATATTTTTTAAACGGAAGTCCGCGGTCTCCGCCTGAAATACGGATATGGAAATACTTGTAAATCATTTGGAACTTCGGAGAGAAGGCGCGGCCCGCCGGAACCGGAGATCCCGTTCCGCGGCGTTCGGCGCTCAGCCGGAGAAAGCCTGGCTGATGTCCACGCCGCCGTATGCTTTGGCGGGTTCTCCGTCCGCCAGAAACCGGACCTGGGACACGGCGTCCAGGGAGCACAGGGAATGGGCCACGGCCGCCAGCGCCGTGCGCAGCGCGGCGGTTTTCGGCGGCGTGTCGGTGACAGGAAGGCTGACGCAGCACACGTCGTCCTCCATCCAGGCGGACTGAATGGAAAATCCCTCCGGCAGGGCCGAGGTCAGCTCCTTGTTTCTGGGCCCCTCCTCAAGAGCGTCCAACAGCGCCTGGGCCTGCGTGTCGCCTTCGTAGAGCTCCAGCGTCCGCTCTTCCGCCGCCAGTTTTCCGTCCTTGTCCAGAAAGTACAGCTTGGCTTTCACCGCGCTGACCACATCCTCCGTACTGGAGAGCAGCACGTCGTCCGCGGTAAAGCTCTGGCTCTCCCGATAGGCCAGCTGCAAGCCCCGCACGGTGACGGCCACAGACTCGATCTCCGGGATCTGCGTCAGCGTGAGCGTGATGCAGTAGTCCGCCAGCGTCAGGGAGATGCCGGACAGGGTCCCGTAGGGGGAGGACAGATCCACCAGCGCGCGGGTCCCGTCCAGTTTGACGGATAAGAGCTGCGTTCCGGCGGGAATGGGGCTTTTCAGCGCGTCGTCGGAAGGACCGGCCAGCAGCTCCGCCAGCAGCGCCTGGGCCAGCTGACGGGGATCGCTTCCGGTGCTGTTCAGGGATACGGACTCGGCTTTCACGGCGTCGCTGCCGCCCGACTTGTCCAGATCGCGCTCTTCAAAGTAAAGCGAGTAAGTGTCTCCCGCCTGCTGGGACTGGGCCGCGACATAGGCGCAGCCGGTGGCTGCCAGCAGCAGCACGGCGCTCAGGGATGCCGCCAGCACTCGTTTCATGTCGCTCCCTCCTCCGTTGCCTCCGGCCAGCGGACGGTGAATACCGCGCCGCCGCCGGGGCGGTTGGCGGCCTCCACGGTGCCGCCGCGGGTATGGACGGTGTCGCTGACGATGGAGAGCCCCAGTCCCGTGCCGCCGGCGGCGCGGGAGCGGGCCTTGTCCACCCGGTAAAATCGCTCGAAGATCCGGGGCAGGTCCTCCTCGGGGATGCCAACGCCGTCGTCGGCCACCGTCAGCACAGCCTGTCCGTCCTGCCGCCGCAGCGCCACCTCCACCCGGCCGCCCTCGCCGGTGTACTTCACCGCGTTGTCCACCAGATTGTAGATGACCTGATGGAGCTCGTCCCCGGTGGACATCACGCGGCAGTCCTCGGCGTCGCCGCAGACGATGGATACCTGCTTTTCCGCGGCCACCAGCTCCATCATTCGCAGTACCTGCTCCAAAACCGGGCGCATCTCCACGGGAGTGGCCGCCGCCAGAATGCCGCCGTCCAGCCGCGTCAGGCGCAGCAGGTCCTCTGTGATGCGGGAGAGGCGGTCAGCTTCGGAGCCGATGTCCGCCACAAATTCCCGGGCGGTGGCCGGGTCGATGCTCTCCGTCTGCAAAATGGAGTCCGTCAGCAGCCGGATGGCGGCCAGCGGCGTTTTCAATTCGTGGGAGGCGTCGGAGACGAAGCGGCGCCGGGCGTCCTCCGTCTTTTGAAGCCGGTCCGTGAGACTGTTGAACTCGTTGCCGATCTGAGCGATCTCGTCATGGCCCCGGACAGCGGCGCGGTGGCTGTACGCGCCCTCCCGCACCTTGCGGATGGCCTCCAGCAGCTCGCTGATCTGGCGGGTCAGCACCCGGGAGAGCACGGCGGAGAGGCCCACGACCAGCACCGCGATCATCACGGACAGCCGCTGCAAATTGCTCCGGAAGCCCGCCAGCAGAGCGGCCTGCTCCTTGTCGTACTCATAGGCGTATACGGAGCCGATGATCTGGTTTTGATAGAGCACGGGGGAGGAGGCGCGGCTCCGAAAAGCCCCGTTGCGGTAAGAGCAGGTAAAGGCGTCGTTTCCCAGAAGCGCCTGCACGATCTCCGTATAAAACGCGTACTGGCCCACGGCACTGTCGGTCTCCCGGGTGTCGTAGAGGATGCGGCCCGCCGCGTCGGTCACCAGGATGCGGGAGAGGCCCGTGTCCTCCGCCACCGTCATGGCGGCGGAGACGTTGTCCGCCGTCAGATGGTCCAGCCCCGAGAGGGAGGAGACCATGACGGACACGCTGCTTTGCAGGGTGGAGGCCTTGGAGCGGAACACCAGATCCTCCGAAACCACCAGCGGATACGTGTTCAGCAGCACCAGCACCGCGGCGATGACCAGAATGTAACTCAGACCGAATTTCAGCTGAAGGCTGTTCCGGACGCCTGTTCTAACCTTTGAAATAGTAGCCCACTCCCCACTTGGTCAGAATATACTCCGGCTCCGCCGGGTTCTTCTCCAGCTTTTCCCGCAGACGACGGATGTGCACGTCCACCGTGCGGTAGTCGCCGCCGTAAGAGTAGCCCCAAACCACGTTCATCAGATTCTCCCGGCTGTATACCCGCCGGGGATTGCGCATCAAAAGCTCAATGAGGTCGTACTCCTTGGCCGTCAGGTCCACCGGTTCGCCCGCCCGCAGCGCGGTGCGCTCCTCCGTGTTCAGGGAGATGTCGCCGGACTCCAGGACTTTTCCCGCGGCACGCTGAGTCCCAGTAGCCCGGCGCAGCAGCGCCCGGACACGGGCCTTGAGCTCCAGAATATTGAAGGGCTTGGTCAGATAGTCGTCTGCGCCGGACTCAAAGCCCATCAGCTTGTCCGCGTCTTCGCTTTTCGCGGTGAGCATGATGACGGGCACATTGGAAAATTCCCGGATGCGCATACAGGCCTCGATACCGTCCAGCTCCGGCATCATCACGTCCAGAATGATGAGATCGAACCGGCCGTTTCGGGCCAGCTCCACGGCGGCGGCTCCGTCATAGGCGCACTCCACCTCGTATCCCTCGTTCTCCAGATTGAATTTCATGCCTTTGACCAGCAGCTTTTCGTCGTCCACCACGAGAATTTTCATCCGTTCACGTCCCCTCCGCACCCTGTTTTCCGTCAGCCGACGGTGATAAGATCGGCGATGGCGGCATATTTTGCCTCGCCGATCCCCTTGACGGCCTCGATGTCCTTTGTGTTTTTAAAATTGCCGTGGGCCTCCCGGTACTCCACGATACGCTTCGCCAGCGTCGCTCCGATGCCCGGCAGCGTCTCCAGTTCCGCGGCGGTGGCGGCGTTCAGGTCCAGCTTCTCCGCCGGCGCGGGCACCAGGGCGGAGGAGGCCGCGGCCCGCTGCGTCTCCACGGACCAGGTGCCGGCGGCAGCGGGACGGCTGTATAAATACAGCGCGGTCATCAGGCAGAGAAAAATCACCGCGGCCGCCGGCAAAAGGACCCCGGCACGCGTCCAGGCGCGCGTCCGCGGCGAAACTGCCCGCTCTTCGGCGGGCCCCTCCGGGGAGATTTCCCGGTTCATTTTTCCTTCGTCTGGTTTTTGATCCACTGTTGAACTCCCACGCTTTTTTTGTTATACTATGGTCGTGTCGAAAAACGACGCCGCTATTTTCGGCATTTCAAAAAAAATAATACTCGCCTGAGAGCAGTATAACATAGATTGAGAGAGATGGACATGAAAACTCGTTGCTTTTTTCCGCTGAAACTTTTAAATCGCCCTGCCCGTGCGCGGCGGCTTGCCTGCTGGTGCCTGACGGGAGCGCTGCTGGCGGGCGCGTGTGCCGCGCCCCTTGCCTCCGCCGCAGCCGCGGATTCCGCCGCGTCCTCCGCCGCGGTCGCGCAGGCGGCGACCATTGATATCGCGGCCAAGGCCGCGCTGCTGGTGGATCAAAAGACCGGGGCCATTCTGTACGCCAAAAACGAGCACAAGGAGCTCTATCCCGCCAGCCTCACCAAAATTATGACCGCCCTGCTGGTGCTGGAGGCGGTGGACGACGGCAAGCTCACGCTGGATCAGCAGATCACGGCCACCTCCACCTCCATGACCGGCCTGGACGAGGACGGCTCCACCGCGGGGATCAAAGCCGGCGAGGTGATGACGGTGGAGAACCTGCTCTATTGTATGCTGGTGGTCTCTGCCAACGAGGCCTGCGCCATTCTGGCGGAGACAGTGGCCGGCTCCGTGGACGATTTTGTGGGCATGATGAACGACAAGGCCTCGGAGCTGGGCTGCGAGGACACTCACTTCATGAATCCCACGGGCCTGCAGGACTCCCAGCACTATACCTCCGCCTGGGACCTCTATCTGATCGCGAAAGAGGCCATGACCCACAAGGAGTTCATGAAGATCTGCGATACGGCGGAGGTCACGATCCCCGCCACGAACCTCTCGCCCGAGCGGAATCTGCATACCACCAACTACCTGCTCTCCGGTTTCCGGGCCGCCGGCTATGTGGACAAGGACGCCCACGGCGTCAAGACCGGCTCCACTTCCGACGCAGGCCACTGTCTGGTGTCCACGGCTACCCGCGGCAGCATGAGCCTTCTGAGCGTCGTGCTGGGCGCGGAGGCGGTGAAGCTGCCCACCGGAAAAACGCAGGTGCAGAGTTTTTCCGAGACCTCGCGCCTTTTCAACTGGGCGTTTGACAACTTCGCCTATCAGACGGTTTTGAAGGCGGACGACGCGCTGGCCGAGGTTCCCGTGACCCTCTCCCGGGAGGTCAACTACGTCACGGTTCATCCCGAGTCCGACGTGGAGGTGCTGCTGCCCACGGGATTGAAAGCCGAGGACCTGAAAAGGGTCATCCATCTGAAGAACCCCTCCGTGGAGGCCCCGATTGCGAAGGGCGACGTGCTGGGCGAGGTGGAGCTGAGCTGCGGGGACACGGTCTACGCCACGGCGCCTCTGCTGGCGCAGAACGACGTGTCCGCCTCCCGGATGCTGACGATCTGGCATGACATCCAGACATTCTTTGACAGAACCGCGGTCCGGGTCGTGGGCGTGATCCTGGCCGTGTTGCTGGTGCTCCTCGCCGGCTGGAAAATCACGGCTGGCCGCCGCCGTTACCGCCACGGACAGTCCATGCGCCGCCAGAGCAGCTACCACGGCCGCCGCCGCCGCTTCTGAGCGGAAACGCTTCTCCTGATAAAAAACGGAACCGGATCAAATCCGGTTCCGTTTTTTTGCCGCAGTCCGGCGGGAGAGGAGAAGGCCGGAGAGACGGCGCCCGAAAGCGCCGACCCTCCGGCCAGAGGTAGGAAACTCAGCTGCCCAAATCAGCCGAGCAGGTAGCGGTAGCGGGTCAGGACGGTGAGGATGAACACCTCGATGTCCGCGGGCAGGTCGTTGTCGGCGTTCAGATCGGCCTCAAAGACCTTGCCGCCCAGGCGGACCAGGACGCGTCCCGCGCCCAGCGGCAAAAAGCCCTGGTTGTTGGCGCTCTCGTCAAAGCCCTTGCGGTCATAGAACAGGGTGAACTTATCGCGGTAAGGAGCGGAGTCGTAGGGGCAGAACACGGCGCAGTTGCCGCACTCGTTGCACATCCGGTCCACATGGAGGATCTCGTGTCGCCCGTCGGGCAGCTCGATCACCACATTGGCGCGGTTGGGGCAGACGTCGGCGCAGACCTGGCAGACGGTGTTGCACTTAAGGCAGCGCTCGCTCTCGCACTTGGCGGACTCGCAGAGGATTCCCTTTCTGGCAATGGCCTCCTCGCGGGTGGCGAGGGCCCGGCCGGGCATCCGGAAGGTGTGCGCCGAGCCGATCACGGCGGCGGCGAACGCGGTGGCGTCCGCAATGCCCTCCACGACGGTGGCGGGACCGCGCATGGCGTCGCCGCCTACCCAGACGTTCTCCAGGTTGGTCTTGAAATCGGGAATGCCCTTGGCGTCCACGTTGATGCCGTTGGCGGTGAAGAGCTCGCTGTCCACTCTTTCACCCACGGCGGAGAGCACGGTGTCGCAGTTGATCTCGACGGTCTCGCCGGTTTCGACGGGCTTGCGGCGGCCGGAGGAGTCGGGCTCGCCCAGCTTCATGCGGTTGCACAGCAGGGTGCCGTTCTCCTGACGGACGGGGGCGACCAGCTCCAAAAACTGTACGCCGTCGTCAATGGCCATTTCCAGCTCCTGGGCGTCGGCGGGCATATACTTCTTGGTCCGGCGATACACCAGCGTGGAGGATTTGGCGCCGGCTTTCAGAGCCGCGCGGGCGGCGTCCATGGCGGTGTTGCCGCCGCCGACCACAGCCACATGGCCCAGAGAAACCTGCTTGCCGGCTTTCAGGTCTTTCAGCCAGCCGATGACGGGCACCACGTTGCCGGGGATGTCCAGCTTGCCGGCTTTCCATGCGCCGCAGGCGAAGAAGATGTGCGTATAGCCCATTTTTTTGAGCTCCGCCACGGACGGCGCGGGCGCGCCGCACTTGACCTCCACGCCCATCTTCATCATCAGGGCCACGTCCTTGTCGATGGCCGCGTCGCTGATGCGGAAAGCGGGGATGACCTGGCGGACGATGCCGCCCAGGGAGTCGGCTTTTTCAAAGATCGTGCAGGGGATTCCGGCCCGGCCCAGGAAATAGCCGGCGGAGATGCCCGTGGGGCCGCCGCCGATGATGGCGGCCTTGACGTCGGTATCGGCGGGAGCGGGCCGGTTCAGCTTATCCATCAGCTGATCGTAGCCGCGCTCGGCGGCCACCAGCTTGCTGGCGCGGATCTGCACTGGCTCGTCGTAGAAGTTGCGGGTGCACTTGGTCATGCAGCGGTGGGCGCAGATGGTGCCGGTGATGAACGGCAGGGGGTTCTTCTCCGTGATGACGCGCAGCGCGGAGGCGTAGGCGCCCTTGCCCACCAGCTCGATATACTCGGGGATGTCCTGCCCGATGGGGCAGCCGCCCTTGCAGGGAGCGGTGAAGCAGTCCATCAGCGGAACCTTTTCATAGAGCTTGCGGCGGGGAAGGGGCTTGATGGCCTTCATGCGGTATTTGTCGGTGCGGGCGGCGAGACTCAGCGCCTCGATGGCGGTGACGTCCACGCGGGTGAACGGCTTGAAGTCCAGCGCGTCCAGCTTGTCGCCGAGCTGCTTGAAGCGCTGATAGCCGCCGGGCTTGAGCTCGTTGGTGGCCATGGTGATCGGCCAGATGCCGCACTCAAAGAGCTTGTCGATGTTGAAAGCGTCGGCGCCGCCGGCGTAGCTGAGGCGCAGCCGGCCGCCGAATTCCTTCGCCATGCGGGCCGCCATCAGCGTGGTCAGCGGGAAGAGGGACTTGCCCGCCATATACATCTCCTGAGAGGGCAGCTCTCCGGCCTTTACGTCCACGGGGAAGGTGTTGGACAGCTTCAGGCCGAATTCCAGCCCGTGGCTGCCGGCCAGCGCCAGCAGACGGCGGAACATGGGGACGGCGTCCCGGTACTGGAGATCCTCGTTGAAGTGGTGCTCGTCGAAGGCGATATAGTCGTAGCCCATGGAGTCCAGAATGGACCGGGCGGTTTCATAGCCCAGGATGGTGGGATTGCACTTGACGAAGGTGTGCAGGTGCTTTTTCTCAATGAGGTAGCTGGCAATGCGCTCGATCTCGTCGGGCGGGCAGCCGTGCAGGGTGGAGACGGTGACGCTGCCGGAGATGTGAGGCGTGATGGAGGAGATGAACTCGCTCTCGGCGGGGAAGAGCTCCTGCAAAACGCTGATGCACTCCCGGAAGATGGGGGTGTCTGCGGCGTTGACCATGCCGTTGAGGAACTTGTCGATCTTCTCGCCCTGAATGCCGGCCAGATCGTAGCCGACGGACATATTGAACACGAAGCCGTCGGGGTCGCCCAGGCCGTAGACCCTGGCCATGATCTTCAGAGCGCACCAGGCCTTGACGTACTCTTCAAACGCCTGCTGGACATACAGCTCTGTGGACCATTCGCAGTTGTAGCACTCGTCCTCCGCCAGAATGCAGGGGCGGTTGATGCAGGCGGCCAGCTCCGCGCCGTCCATCTTCTGGACGGTCTTGAGCTCGAAGAAGCGGGCACCGGCAAAATAACCGGCCACGATGTTCTGAGCCAGCTGGGTATTGGGGCCGGCGGCGGGGCCGAACGGCGTTTCAATCTTCTCGCCGAAGATCGGCAGGGATTTGACGCCCGCGCGATAGGGGCGGTAGACACCGAACACGGAGCCGTCCCGCTGATATTCCGCGGTGATCCAGTTCATCAGTTCCCGGAAGGGAATGGGGGTCATCAGTTCAGACATAGGTCGATCCTCCTTAATACTTCTTGTTTGCGTAAAAATCCGGCAGCGGCGCCGCGCCGGGAATCAGTACTGCTCGTGATTGAGTTCGCCCCAGAGCTTCCTGGCGCTCTCCAGGACCCGGGCGTTGATGGCCGCTTCGTCGATGTCCACGAACTCGCGGTCCCGATAGAGAATCTTGCCGTTAATCATGGTGGTCTGGCACTGGCGGCCGGTCATGCCGAAGATCATGTGGCCGTCGATGTTGGCGTCGGAGAACGGGGTGAACGGCTTGTAGTCCATCACGATGACGTCCGCCGCCGCGCCGGGCTTCAGAACGCCCAGCGGCGTTTCAAAGGAGCGGTTGGCGATCTTGGCGTTGTTGTGGAAGAGCATATCCGTGACCTCGCACCAGGCGACACCGGGCAGGCAGGCGTTGTTGCGCTGAGAGCACAGGGCCACCTTGATGGACTCCAGCATATCATTTGTATAGGCGTCGGTGCCCATGCCCAGAAGAATGCCCTTTTTATACATCGGCAGGATGGGGGAGATGCCCACGGCGTTGCCCATGTTGGATTCCGGATTGTTGACGACCATGGTGTTCGTCGCCTTGATGATGTCCATCTCGGCGGTGTTCACATGGATGCAGTGGCCGAGCAGCGTCTTCTCGCCCAGAATTCCGTGGTCCTGCAAACGCTGCACCGGGCGGCGGCCGTAGTTCTGCAGGCTGTCGTACACGTCGTTCATGCCCTCGGACACGTGGATGTGATAGCCCACGCGGCCGTTGTTGGCCTCGTTCATGCGGTCAAAGGTCTTGTCGGAGATGGTGAACAGGGCGTGCCCGCCGAACAGAGCCTTGAGCATATCGCTGGGGTTCTTTTCGCAATAGGTGATGAAGTCGGCGTTTTCCTTGACGGACTGAAGGGACTTTTCCTCGCCGTCCCGGTCGGAGACCTCGTAGCACAGGCACGCGCGCATTCCCAGCTCCTTTGTGACCTCGGCGATCTGGAAGAGGGAGCCGGGGATCTCGCAGAACGAAGCGTGGTGGTCGAAGATGGTGGTGACGCCCTGCTTGATGCAGTCCAGCACGGTGGCGTAGGCGGAGGCGCGGGTGGCCGCCAGGTCCAGATGCCGGTCGATGTTCCACCAGGTCCCGTCCAGCACCTCATAGAAAGTGGTGGGGTTGTTGCCCTTGATGGACAGTCCCCGAGCCAGCGCGGAATAGATGTGGGTATGGCAGTTGATAAGGCCGGGCATGATGACGCCGCCCCTGGCGTCCACGAACTCGGCTGCGGGATAGCTGGCCTTCAGTTCGGCCGTGGTCCCCACCGCCACGATCTTGCCGCCGTCCGTGACGACGCCGCCGTCGGGGTAGTAGCCGGTGCCGTTTGCATCGCGGGTAATCAGTTTGCCGTTTGCCAATAAAATCATCACAAAAACCTCCTCAATCCAGATGAGCCTGCATTCCTGTCAGTGAAAGAAAAAAGGCGCCCCGGACCGGCTTCGGTCCGAAACACCCATCGCGGCGCAGAGTGATAGGTGTCAGCCCGTGCGCACAGCACTTCGTTGCAGCTATCATTCTTAGCTTGTTGCCCCTATTGTAGCCGATTCTGCGCAAAATTGCAATCAGGCAACCTAAAAAATTTTAAGTGCCAAATTTAGGCAGTTTGCCGGAAAGCGGCGCTGAAAATGCGATTCAAACAATTAAAGCAACACCGCACAATTCGCGGCTGACGCCTTAAGCACGGTCTTGCTTGCCTCTTTTCCGTCATATGCGCCAAAAATGCTCGCGAATCCACTAAGGATTCGCTGCGCTTTTTGACACATCTGACGAAAAATCTGACGGTGCAATACCGCACTTAGAATTGTGCGGTATTGCCTTTAAAGCGCCGACAGCCGGCTTGAAAATTTTTTTCAAAACCCCTTGCAATATTTTTAAAATCGTGTAATATAATATTATAAACCAGATTACACAATTTGCAATGTAGCCCGACTTCGGCCGGAGAGCGATAAGGAGCGATCATCATGACCAAATTATTTGCGCATGCACAGGACCCGGTGAGCTGTGAGACTCATGCGATCGGCGCGGCCGCCGCGTTTGCGGGCGGCGTGCTGTTTTTGTTCCGGGCGCTGCGGGTCGGAGCGCCGACGCTGGCGCTGGCGGCGGCGATGTGCTTCGCCTTTTCCATGCTGGCGCTGTACAGCGCCAGCGCCATCTATCATTACTATCCCGGCACGGCGGAGTCCACGGGCGTCAAGCGCATCCTGCGGAAAATGGATCACAGCATGATCTACGTTCTGATTGCCGGCAGCTATACGCCGTTTTCCATGATCCTGCTGCCTCAGCCCAAGGGGATGCGCTTCTGCCTGGCCCTGTGGGGCGTGGCGCTGGCGGGCGTACTTTTGAAGCTGATGTGGATCAACGCGCCCAGAGTGTTCTCCACCGCGATCTACCTCATCATGGGCTGGGCCATCGTCTTTGTGGCGAGGGACTTTCTGACGATCGGCCAGCCCTGCCTGACGCTGGTGGCGCTGGGCGGCCTGTGCTATTCCGTGGGCGCGGTGTTCTACGCGGTGAAAAAGCCCAACATCTCCGCAGAGTGGACGTTCCACGAACTCTTCCATCTGCTGATCCTGGCAGGGTCCCTGTTCCACTATCTGGCAGTGTATTTCTACGTACTGTAAAAATTTCCAACAGGCTTTTTGCAACCGCCGGCCGAAAGGCCGGCGGTATTTTTGCACAAATGCGGCTTAAATTTGAATGAAACCGCCGAACGGCTCGAACGCGCGGATAAAAGGAAATCTTGCAATGGGCGGCTGGTTGGGATATGATACAAAGTAATGTAAAAAACGGGAAATTTTTGTCGCAGCGAGGGCGGCTGAGGCGTTGCGCCGATTGAAGATCACAATGGAGGGGACGAATACATGACCGGAAAGAAAAACGGCCTGCGGGAAGCAATTTTGAAGGGGATTGCGATTCTGCCGGGTGCTTTTCCGCTGCTGGTGTGTACGGCACAGGCTGCGCAGACGGACGGAAAAAGCGACCCATCCCCATGGGCGGCGGTATTCGGCATCGGGTTTATCGCCGTATTGGCGGTGCTCCTGTTCGCATTGAGCCGCCTGAAAAAGCGCCGGAGGATGCTGGCGGAGACGAATGACCGCCGGGAATATTTGCAGGGACTGCTGGATTCCATTCCCAACGGCATCGTGGCGTTTGTGCGGAATCCGGACGATACCCTGACGGTGAATTATCTCAACGACGGTTTTTATCGGATGCTGCTCATTCCGAAAGAGCGTTCCCGGGAGCCGGAGGCGGATTTCAAATCGGCTCTGTACCCCGGCGACGAGCTGCTGCTCCGGGCGGAGATGCACCGCTCCCGGACAGAGCATGACAATTTTTACAGTACCTTCCGCCTGAAAAATCAAAACGGAAAGTACATCTGGGTGACGCTTCAGGCTGCGCCTGCGGGGCGGGATACGGACCAGCCCGCCTATTACGGCGCGTTCACCAATATGGACGACATGAAGCACGTGCAGGAACAGCTGGAGGAGAGCTCCGCGTCGCTGCGGACGGCCATGAGCCACGCGGGAATGTGCTACTGGGAGTACGACCCGGAGGAGCATATCTCCCTTCAGGATGAAAAGAGCCAGATCGAGCTGAACCTGCCGGAGATGATGCATGATTATCCGGAGTCCCTGTTTGCGCTGGGTGTGATCCCGCAGGAGGATATCCCCATTTACAAGGACGCGGTGCGGAAAATCGACGTGGGAGCGGTGGAGTCCTCCTGCGAGGTCCGAAACATTCTGACGGGCGGCGGGTCCCGCTGGGTGCGCGTCCAGATGACCAGCATATACGGGCAGGACGGTGAGCGGCTGAAAGTGCTGGGGACCGCCACCGATATCACCGAGCAGAGAAATGCCGCCGTGGAATACGAGCGGCAGCTTGCGCAGGTGCGGTCCGCCCTCTCCGATCCGCTGGTCTTTTTCCGGGTGAACCTGACAAAAAACTACTATTCAAGCGCGGAGAGCGCGCATGAAGAGCTGGTTAAGACAGAGAACCGCTCGGCGGATTCGCTGTTTGAGGCGATTTATTCCCGGGCAGTGACAGAGGAGGAGAAAGAGGCGTTCAAGGCCCGCTTCGGACGCATGGAACTGCTGGAGGCGTTTAAGCGCGGCGAAACCGCCCGGACGGTCGACCGGCGCTGCCGGTACGGCGGGAAAATCCACTGGGTCTCAGTGCGCACGTTCATCGGCCGCAGTCCCACCACCGGCGATGTGGAAACGCTGATCTATTCTTTCAATATCGACGAGGAACATTATACGGAGGAACTGCTGTCCACCGTGGCGAAAAATCATCATGAGCAGCTGCTGCGGATCAACCTGGCGGAAAACCAGCTGCAAAAATTTGACCCGGACCGCCATCAGTTCGGCGAGCAGGTCATTTCCGACGCGGCGGCCTATCTGGAGACGTTCATCCGCACCCATTATGCCGGAGACGATCTGGAGAACTTCCTCCGTGCCAACAGCTTTGAGGAGGTTCGCCGGCAGCTGGAGAAGAGTGATTCCTATATTCAGTACGCCACTTTCCGGAATGAGGACGGGCGGCTGCGGCGGCTGGAGCTGGTCAACAGCTGGATCGACCGGGACCAGCAGCTTGTCTGCAGCACCCTGACGGATATTACCGGCGCTTTCGAGTCGGAGCGGGCGTGCTGCCGGAAGCTGCTCCAGGAGCAGCGGGAAGACCCGGCGCCCTCCGCCGGAGAGTGAACAAACCGCGCCGAACCAAAAAACGCCCGCGGACCGAAAAATCGGCCCGCGGGCGTTTTGCTTTCAAATGCGGTTTCGCGTTGCTGGCGCGGAGATCATTTCGTTCCGAAGATGCGGTCGCCGGCGTCGCCCAGACCGGGGACGATGTAGCCGTCCTCATTGAGGTGACGGTCCACGCCCGCGATGTAAAGCTCCACGTCGGGATGCTCCTTCTGGACCCGCTCGATTCCCTCCGGCGCGGCCAGAATGTTCATCATTTTGATATGCTTGCAGCCGTATTCCTTCATAAAGCCGATAGCCGCGCAGGAAGAGCCGCCGGTGGCCAGCATGGGATCGAGAATCATCACCTCGCGCTCGGCGATGTCGGCGGGCATCTTGCAGTAATACTTGACAGGCTCCAGCGTCTTCGGGTCGCGGTACAGGCCGATGTGTCCCACACGGGCGGAGGGGATCATGGCCAAAACGCCGTCCACCATGCCGAGACCGGCGCGGAGAATGGGAACGATGGCGATTTTTTTGCCTGCAATGGTTTTGAAAGTATCCGTGGCGATGGGGGTCTTGACCTCGACATCCTCCAGCGGGAGATCCCGGGTGGCCTCATAGGTCATCAGCATGGCGATCTCCGCGACCAGGTCGCGGAAATCCTTGGTGCTGGTGGTTTCGTTGCGCAGGATCGTGAGCTTGTGCTGTAAGAGAGGGTGGTTGAGGATATGCACATTCTCGTTCATGTTGACTGCTCCTTCTTGTTTCTTTGGTTTCGCAGCCGCTCCGCCTGAGTGGGGCGCAGATAGACGGGCGACAGCTCCTGCGCCGAGACAAGCAGCCCGGACCGGGCCATGTCCTCCGCGGCAAAACCGACGCCGACGGCATTCTGCATGACGAGGTGCGCCGGGGCCATCGCGCAGGAGATCTGATGTTCCAAAAAATAATTATAACACAGAGCGGCCCCGTCTCCAACTATTATTTTCCGTTTTTCGGAATTTCCCAGTTCTTTCGACAGCTCGTCCAGACCGATCGCCCGGTCGGGCGTCAGCCGCGTGAGCACGCCGTCCCTGGCTTCAAATACGGCATTGTAGATCTGATTGCGCCGGGCGTCCATCGCGCAGACGAGAAGCCCATCCATGCAGGCGGCGCCGCGGGCCATGGCCTCCAGTGTGGAGACGCCGGCCGCGGGCTTTTCGGCGGCGAAAGCCAGCCCCTTGGCGGCGGCCACGCCGATGCGGATGCCGGTAAAGGAGCCGGGGCCGCAGGCCACCGCCACAGCGTCGCAGTCCGCCGGACGCAGCTCCGCGTTTTTCAGCATGGCCTCCACCATGGGCATCAGGGTGCGGCTGTGGGTCAGGCCGGTGCACTGATAGGCCTGGGCGACGACCCGTCCGTCCTCCGTCACGGCGGCAGAGACTGCCTTTGCGGAGGTTTCCAGCGCCAGAATTCTCATGCGGTTTCGTCTCCTTCCACGGTGATGATGCGCCAGCCGTCGTTGTCCGGGTGACGCCGGAGCGTTACGGTCAGCGTCCCCTCCGGCAGCGCGTCCTCCACCTGCTCGCTCCATTCCACGGCGCAGACGCCGCCGCGGCCCAGATAGTCGTCCCAGCCGATGTCGAACAGGGCGTCGGCGTCCGCCAGGCGGTACATATCAAAATGAAAGAGGGGGACCGGCCCCTCATATTCGTTCACAATGGTGAAAGTGGGGCTGGTGACGCGGCCCGTGCAGCCCAGGCCCCGGGCGAGTCCCCGGGTAAAGGCGGTCTTTCCCATGCCGAGACCGCCCCGATAGGCCAGCACCGTGCCGGGATGCAGACGGCTTCCAAGCCGTTCGCCCAGCGCCTCCGTCTCCTGTTCGCTGTGAGAGAGATAGTCCATCGTTCCGTACCTTCCTGCCGCAGTAAAAATCCAGGCGGCCAGCCCGCGTAAGCGGGCAGATGTGCTATAATAGCCGCTACGCGGCTCTGGCCGCGTGATTCCGTCATGCCGCCAGACGGCCATGCGCCGCTTTCTGCGGCGCGGCCTGAAATCCAAGCGCCAGCCCGCGTAAGCGGGCAGATGCGCGAATAATAGCCGCTACGCGGCTATTATAGCACATCCCTCCCGGCGCGGTAAAGTAAAAATGCGGAGCGGCGGGAAAAGTGCGTTTACACCGGGGAACGACTGTGGTATACTATTTAATTACGAGCGCGCCGGGCGCGCCGCGCGTTTTACACAATGAAAATGGGGAAACGGAGCCTGCCATGTCCAATCGACTGAGAAACAATCTGTCCGACTTTTTCCAGCAGGCCGATCTGCTCCTGCTGACGCTGTGCGGCGTTTCGACGCTGTTCGGCATGGTGCTCATCGCCAGCGCCACCCACTACAAGGGGACCTATCGCTATGTGCTGGTGCAGGGGGTGGCCGCGCTGATCGGCGTGGGGCTGTATATTTTGCTGTCCATGGTGGATGTGGAGAGCCTGATGCGCAAGTGGAAATGGATCCTTGCGTTCAACGTGGGCTTCATCTGCCTTTTGATCCCGTTCGGCACCGTGAGCCACGGCAACCGGGCGTGGATTCAGTTCTCCTGGATGCCCACCTCCATCCAGCCCGCCGAGATCGTAAAGCTCACGTTTATTCTGCTGATGGCCAAGCAGCTGGAGGGGATCTGGGAGCAAAAACGCGAGATGCGCCAGTTTACAACCGTTCTTCCCCCGGCGGCGCACCTTTTGTTCATGGTGGCCCTGATCTACGGTGTTTCCGGCGATATGGGCAGCGCGCTGGTCTATGTGTTCATCTTTTTATGCATGGCGCTGGCCGCCGGAATGGCGGTCCGCTGGTTTTTGCTGGGCTTCGCCGCCGCCGGCGCCGGGATCTTCGGCCTTTACGAGCTGGGCAAGATCCCCAAGTACATGGTGGACCGGTTTCACGCCATCTTTGACCACAGCTTTGAGCCGCTGGGCGCCGGCTGGCAGCAGACACGCAGCCTGCTGGCCATCGGTTCGGGGCGCTGGCTGGGGCAGGGCCTGTTCCACGGGACGCAGACCCAGAGCGCCACGGCCAGTTCTCTGCCGTACCGGCACACGGACTTCATCTTCGCCGCCGCGGGCGAGGAGCTGGGATTCGTGGGGTGCCTGGTCATCATCGCTCTGCTGGTGGCCATCATCTTCCGCTGCCTCCAGGTGGCGCGGTACGCCAAGGCGCCGTTTGCCTCCTACGTCTGCGTGGGAATGGCGGGAATGCTGATCTTCCAGACCATCGAAAATATCGGAATGTGCCTTTTCGTCATGCCCGTCATCGGCCTTACGCTGCCGTTTTTCAGTTACGGCGGCTCCTCCATCGTCATGCTGTACGCGGCGATGGGGATCGTTTCCGGCATCAAAAAACGCGCGATGCCGGAGCACCGGCTCCCGCGCTGACGGGCTGAGGTCCGCCCGACACGCTCCGTCAAAGCCCACCGTCTTTGCGGGCTTTGACGGGGCGTTTTCCACGCTTCAGGGCGCGCTTGCCCCGCGCGATTTCCGCAAAAAATGCGGCCGCCCGGTTCTCCCCGCCGCATAGTTTTCCGCGGCCGACGCACACTACCTCCACAGAAGATCAAAAGGAGGTAATCTGCTTTGCACAAACAAATTCTGATGCGGCGCGGCGCGGCGCTCTGCCTGACGCTGGCGCTGGCCCTGTCCCTCTCGGCATTCGCCCTGGCGGCCGGGGAGAAGAAAACGGAGACCTCGGACGGGGCGCCTGTCGCCCGGGAACTGGAGCTCTCCACATACCGCAACATTCCCTATCGCGCGGAATTCCTGACATCCGGCGGCGCGGCGGGCAGTCTTACGTTTCAGCTGGACCGGGAGCCCAAGCACGGCACGGTGGAGGTGAATGGCGCCGGATTCGTTTACACCCCGGAGAACGGCCGGACCGGGAAGGACAGCTTCACCTACGTGGTTACGGACAGCGCGGGAAAGACGTCTCAGCCCGCGGAGGTGAGCGTGACGGTCAAAAAGACCAAGAGCGGAGTGACCTATGCGGATACAAACGGAAGCGCCGCTGCCGCCGCGGCCCAGCAGATGGCGGAGAGCGGCGTTTTCACCGGCGCAAAGATCGGCGGCCGGTATTTCTTTGAGCCGGACCGCACCGTGAGCCGCAGCGAGTTTCTGGCCATGACCATGGAGGCGGTGGGACTGCCGGAGGGCGACGCCGCCATGACCGGCTTCTGCGACGATGAGAGCATTCCCGCATGGGCCAAGGCCTATGCAGCCTCCGGCCTGACGGACGGCGTTGTGCAGGGCGTCGCCACGGCGGACGGCGTTGCCTTCCGCGGCAGCGACGCCGTCACCTTCAACGAGGCGGCCGCCATTTTGAACCGGGTGCTGGCGGTCAACGACGTGGACCTGTCCGCGTGGTATGCCGACCGGAACGCGACGCCCTCCTGGGCGGCCCAGGCGGTGGGCAATATGGAGTCCGTCAGCGTGCTGGCTGCAGGCAGCTTCGGCAGCCCCGCCATGAACAAGAGCGTCCCCCGCGCCGACGCGGCCCAGATGCTGGCGGCAGCGCAGACGCTGCAGGCGGGGGAGAAGAGCAGCCCCTTCGACTGGCTGCGCTGAGCCGCGCCGTCCGCACCGGCCGGAGTGCGAAGAAAGCCGTCCCACATTGCTTGCGGGACGGCTCTTTTTCCTGCGGGAGAGCATCTTTTGAAAAGTCGGCGGCACTTTTTTTGAGTTGTATTCACGGATTGGTTGTGCTAAACTATATGCTGTTATAATAGGATTTGTATGAAGTTTGCGCCTCGCTGAGTGTATCTTTTGCTGGGAGAAAGGGAAAACCTGATGAAAATTGTTGTGCTGGCCGGCGGCCTCTCCACGGAGCGTACTGTCTCCCTGGTCACGGGCACGGCGGCCTGCAGGGCTCTGCGCGGAAACGGACACCGCGCAATTTTGCTGGATGTGTTCATGGGCCTGGAGACTCTGCCGCGCGATCCGGAGACTCTGTTCGACGCGCCCGACGGGCTGTGCCCGGACGCGCGGATCGAGACCTCCGCGCCGGACCTGGAGGCTGTGCGCCGCAGCCGCGCGGATCAGGGACCGAGCCTGTTCGGGCCCCATGTGCTGGAGCTGTGCGCCCTGGCGGACATCGTGTTTCTGGGGCTTCACGGCAGGGACGGCGAGGATGGCCGGGTGCAGGCGGCGTTCGATCTGCTGGGCATCCCCTACACCGGCTCCGGGTATCTGGCCAGCGGGCTGGCGATGGATAAACTGATGACCAAGCGGATGATGGACGCCAGCGGCATCCGCACGCCCAAGTGGCGGCTGCTGCACTACGGGGAGGAGGACGTGGACCGTCTTTCCGGGGAGCTTTCCGTGCCCTGCGCCATCAAGACCACGGGCGGCGGCTCGTCGCTGGGCGTATATCTTCCGGAGAGCCGGGAGGAGCTGCGGGACGCTCTGCGCGACGTGCTCCGGTTCGGCGACACCGTGCTGGCGGAGGAACGCATCCGGGGCCGCGATCTGGCGGTGGGCGTTCTGGGGGACCGGTATCTCCCGCCGGTGGAGATGATCTCCAATACATCTTATTTCGACTACACGGCAAAATACCAGTCCGGCGGCGCGCAGGAGGTCTGCCCGGCGGAGATTTCGGAGTCCTCCGCGCGGGAGGCCGGCGAAATGGCGCTGAAGCTGCACCGGGTCCTGGGGCTGGAGGTCTATTCCAGGGCGGATTTCGTGCTGGACGAGGCAGGCGTTCCCTGGTGTCTGGAAACCAATTCCCTCCCCGGGCTGACGCCGGCCAGCCTGGTGCCGCGGGAGGCCGCGGCGGTGGGCATGACCTACGCGCAGCTGTGCGAGGAGATCGTCCGGCAGTCAATTCACATCAAGAGGAGAAAATGAGCTATGCAGCCTTTGAGCGTAAAAGAAATTGAGACCGCTGTCGGCGGCGTTTGGTGGAATCCGCAGGAGGGACTTCCCGCAGTGACCGAGGTTTCGACGGACAGCCGGAAAATCACGAAGGGCTGCCTGTTTATCCCCCTGAAGGGCGAGAGCTTCGACGGCCACGACTATATCGACGCGGCGCTGAGCGCCGGGGCGGCGGGCGTGCTGTGCGCCAGACTGCCCGCCGATCTGCTGCCCGAAAAGTTTTATATTAAGGTGGACGACACGCTTCTGGCGCTTAAGGCGCTGGCCGGGAGCTATCGGGAGCGGTTCGACATTCCCTTCATCCAGATCACCGGAAGCGTGGGCAAGACCACGACCAAGGAGATGATCGCCCAGGTGCTGGCGGTGAAGTTCAACGTCCTCAAGACGATCGAAAGCCTCAACAACAACGTCGGCACTCCGCAGATGCTGCTGCGCCTTTCGCCCGAGCATCAGGTGGCAGTGATCGAGACGGGCATGAACCACTTCGGCGAGATCCGCTATCTCGGCGAGATGGTCCAGCCCGACATTGCCGTGATCTCCAACATCGGCGACGCCCACATCGAGTTTCTGGGCAGCCGGGAGGGGATTCTGAAGGCCAAGAGCGAGATCTTTGAGAACCTGAAACCCGGCGGCGTCGCCGTTTTGAACGGAGACGACGCCCTGCTGGACACCCTGGACCTGCCGTTTACCACCGTGCGCTGCGGTCAGTCCGATCACTGCGGCGTCCGCGTCACGGAGATCGCCGATCACGGCGTGGAGGGCGTTACCTGCACCGTCACGACGGAGCGGGATACCTATGATCTGACCATCTCCGCTCCCGGCACCCATATGGTCTACTCCGCCTCTATGGCCGTGGCCATCGGCGAAAAGCTGGGCATGACCCGCGACGAGATCATGCGGGGCGTGGCGAATTACGAGCCTGTGGGTTCCCGGCTGCACATCATCCGGCTGGACGGCGGGCGCACGATTCTGGACGACTGCTATAACGCGAACCCCCAGTCCGTCACGGCGGCGCTGGAGATCCTGGCCAAGACCGAGTGCGATCAGAAGATTGCCGTGCTGGGCGATATGGGCGAGCTGGGCGACCTGACGGAGCAGGCCCATTACAACATGGGCGCGCTTGCCGCCATGCTGGGCATCGACACCGTGATCGCCGTGGGTGAGAAGGCCGCCAAGATCGCGGACGGCGCCGCGGAGAGCGGCGGCCGCGCGCTGCATTTTGCCACCAAGGAGGAGGCGCTGGCCACGATCCGGGACAGCTTTGGGGAAAAGACCGCCCTGCTCATCAAGGCGTCCCACTCTATGCACTTCGGGTGGCTGGTGGAGCAGTTGAGCAGATAAAGAAAGACGCCCCGCCTCCGGCAGGGGGAGCAGGGGCTGCACAGATTGGAACCGCATATGATCGAAATTCAGGTACAGGGACTGGTAAAGTCCTTTGAAATCGGAAAAAACATTCTGGACGGTCTGAGTTTTCAGATCGACCAGGGCGAACGGGTGGGCCTGCTGGGGCGGAATGGCGCGGGAAAGACCACGCTGTTCCGCATCCTGACCGGCGAGACGGACTGCGATGAGGGCGCCGTTACCGTCGCCACAGGACATCGGATCGGACTCATCTCCCAGATCCCCGTTTACCCCGCAGGCTATACGGTGGAGGACGTGCTGCGCAGCGCGTTCGGACGGCTCCGCGCGCTGGCGGAGGAAATGGCGGACCTGACCGCCCGCATGGCGTCGGGGGAGAGCGACCCAGCCATTCTCCGGCGCTACGGCGCGCTGAGCGAGCGGTTCGAGGCCTTCGGCGGCTACGATACGGACGTGGCGGTGAACAAAGTCGCAAACGGCTTGTCCATTTCTGCGGAAATGCGCACGCAGCCGTTCGACAGCCTCTCCGGCGGAGAAAAGACCCGGGTGAACCTGGGCCGCCTCATTCTGGAGGACACGGACATTTTGCTGCTGGACGAGCCCACCAATCATCTGGACCTCCACGCCACCGAGTGGCTGGAGGAGTATATCGCCCACTTCCGGGGCACGGTGCTGGCCATCTCTCACGACCGCTATTTTCTGGACCGCTCCGTGACCCGCGTCATTGAGATCGCCGACGGAAAGGCGGAGTTTTACAGCGGAAATTACAGCTTTTACGCGGTGGAGAAAGAGCGGCGCTATCAGGAGCGGCTCAAGCAGTACCGCAAGGAGCAGGCGAAGATCGAACAGCTCACGGAGGCGGCGGACAAGCTGCACCTGTGGGCCTTTATGGGCAACGACGCGCTGCACCGGCGCGCTTTTTCCATTGAAAAGCGCATCGAGCGGATGCGCACTACCGAAAAACCTACCCGCCAGCGCAAAATGGACGCCCGCTTCTCCACGGCGGATTTCCAGGGGGACGAGGTGCTGGCTCTGCGGAACCTCTCCAAATCCTTCGGGGAAAAACACCTCTTCGACGGCATCAACCTGAAGGTGGAGGGTGGGGAGCGCATTGCCCTGATCGGCGACAACGGCACCGGAAAATCTACGCTGGTGCGGATGATTATGGGCGAGATGTACCCCGACGACGGACGGATCAAAACCGGCCCGCAGGTGAAGGCGGCCTATCTGCCGCAGATCATCCGCTTTGAACACCCTGACTGGAACCTGGTGGAGAACATGATGGCCGCCAAACGCGGCCTTTCGGCCCAGAGCGCCCGCAATCGGCTGGCGGCCTACGATTTTTGCGGCGAGGATGTGCTCAAGCCCGTGTCGGTGCTCTCCGGCGGAGAACAGAGCCGCCTGCGCCTTTGCATGCTGATGGACGACGAGATCAACTTCCTGATTCTGGACGAGCCCACCAACCATCTGGACATCGACTCCCGGGAGTGGATCGAGGACGCGGTGGAGGCCTACGACGGCACGCTGCTGTTCGTCTCCCACGACCGGTATTTCATCAACCGCTTCGCCACCCGCATCTGGGAGCTCTCCGGCGGCACCGTCACGGACTGGCCCATGGGCTTTGCCCAGTACCGCCAGATGAAGGCGCAGGAGGAGACGGAGCGCCGCGCTTTGACTCCGGCCGCTCCCGCGCGTCAAAAGCAGGAGGAGACGGTTTCGGACAAGCCCCGGGGAAACCGGGCCCAGCAGGCAGCCCGGCGCCAGCTCACCATCTGCGAGCGGGATATCGCCAGGGCCGAGGAGCGCATCTCCGCCCTGGACGGGGAGATGGAGGCCGCCGCCTGCGACTATGAAAAGCTCGGCGAACTTGTAAAAGAGAAAGAGAGCGCACAGGCCGAACTGGACGGGCTGTACGGGAAATGGGAGGCGCTCAGTGAAGAGGCAGAGGCGTGAGATTACGCGGTACAGCGGGCGGCGCGGCGGCGCGCGGCGGTGGATTCTGCCCGGCGCGGCGGCGGTGTGCCTGGTGCTGGCGGCAGCGTGCGAATGGGTGCTGCCGGGCGTAAAATTCTCCGCAGTCCTTTTCTCCGCGCTGGCGGCGCTGTGCCTGGCGGAGGAGGGGCTGGCCTGCTGGGCTGCCCGGAGCCGCGCGGGCCGGGTGTGCCGGCGGATAGTGAATCTCTGCCTGCTTGTGGGCGCGGCGGCTTTCGCGGTGGCAGAGGGGGTCATCGTCCACGCCGGCACGCAGGAACCCTCCGGCCGGCCGGCCGCGGTGATCGTACTGGGCGCGGGCGTCAACGGCTCCACGCCTTCCGCCGCGCTGAACAGCCGGATTGAGGCCGCGGAGCGTTATCTGGGAGAGTACCCGGATATCCCCGTCGTTCTCTCGGGCGGACAGGGAGCGGGAGAGGACCTCTCCGAGGCTTCGGCCATGCGCCGGGCGCTGAGCGCGGACGGCGCGGAGACGGACCGCCTGATTCTGGAGGAGGACTCCACCACCACGGAGGAGAACTTTCAAAATTCTGCGAAGCTGCTTCAGGCGCAGGGCGTGGACCTTGCGAACGCAAAGGTCGCCGTCGTGACCAACGATTTCCACATCTTCCGCGCGGGGATTTTGGCCCGGCAGGCGGGCATCGACATGATCGGCGTGCCGGCGAAGCTGCCCTGGCGGTGGCTGAGCGCCAACTATTACACAAGAGAATTTTTTGCGGTGGGCAAGCTGACGCTGGACCGTCTGGCGTCCTGACGCGGCCATACCGGACTTGATCCACAGGAGGCGGATTGCATGAGCGATATTCTGTGCATTTACTATTCCCGCACGGGAAAGACCAAACAGGCCATGGAGGAGATCAGTCAGGCGCTGGGCGCCGAACTGGTGGGCATTACGGACTCTGTGGAGCGCGGCGGCTGGCGCGGATTCCTGCGCTGCGGCATGGATGCCATGCGCCGGGAGACGGAGCCGCTGAAGCGGTTTGAAACAGACCGAAAGCTGGAGGATTACCGGCTGGTCATTATCGGCACGCCCATCTGGGCGGGGCGGTGCAGCTCCGTCGTCCGCTCGTTTTTGAAGAGCTACGGGGACATTCTCCCTGAGGTCGCCTATGTGACGCTCCGGGGCGGCGAGAACCGCTATGAGGAGGTTTACGGCCAGATGGACCGCTATGTGGAGACACCGCACAAAATGGCGGTCTCCCTGCGCAGCGACTCCGTGGGCTACTGCTTCTGGCAGGAGGATTTCCTTCGCCAGGTGCGGGAATTTCTGGCGCTTGAGCAGTAGCGCCCCATCCGTCCCAAAAACGGAGAGGAGCGAGACGATGCTGGATAAAATCAAGGAACTGGCGGTGCGGTATGAGAGCCTGGAGGCCCAGTCCGCCGACCCGGCGGTGTACGGGGACGCGGAGGCGCTGTGCCGGCTCAACCGGGAGCTCAGGGAGCTTGCGCCCCTGGCGGAGACATACCGTGCCTATGAAAGGGCTGCGGCCGACCGCGCGGAGGCGGAGGCGCTGCTGGCGGACCCGGAGCTGCACGAGGCGGCCCGGGAGGAACTGGAGCGCGCCGGCGCCGAGCTGGCGGATCTGGAGGAGCGGATGAAACTGCTGCTCCTGCCCTCCGACCCGGACGACGGGCGCAGCGTGGTCATGGAGATCCGCGGCGGCGTCGGCGGCGAGGAGGGGGCGCTGTTCGCGGCGGCTCTTTTCCGGATGTACGCCATGTACGCCGAGCGGAGGGGCTGGAAGCTGGAGAGCGTTGGCCGGAACGAGACGGAGCTTGGCGGAATCAAGGAGTGCAGTTTTCTCGTGGAGGGCGCCGGAGCGTACGCCCGGCTTAAATACGAGTCCGGAGTCCACCGCGTCCAGCGGGTGCCGGAGACGGAGTCCGGCGGCCGCATCCACACCAGCGCCGCCACGGTGGCGGGGCTGCCGGAGACGGAGGAGGTGGAGCTGGCCATCGACCCCAGGGACCTGCAGATCGACACGTACCGCTCCTCCGGCGCCGGCGGCCAGCACATCAACAAGACCGACAGCGCCGTCCGCATGAC
>Ga0183101_1000169_pt4 | contig 28609 bp, 24 predicted proteins | sample Biomet3_FD_127790 | JGI IMG/M metagenome (GOLD analysis project Ga0183101, IMG submission 127790) | Microbial communities from bioreactor (seeded with sewage sludge) at LBNL, California, USA - Biofuel metagenome 3 | ecosystem: Engineered > Bioreactor > Anaerobic > Unclassified ...
GAAGGCGGAGCGTGGGGAATTGCAGTACTTGCATCTTATATGATAAATAAAGATGAAAATGAGACATTAGACGATTATCTTACAAATAAAGTGTTTGCAGGACAAATAGGTACAAAAATAGATCCAGATTCTAAAGATGTTGAAGGATTTAATGAATTTATAAAACGTTACACTAGTGGGCTTGCTATTGAAAGAACAGCGATAGATAGCCTTAAATAGAAAGTATGATTAATAAGGTTGAATTCAATAAAAAGGATTCAACCTTATTATCTATTATCTATAAATAATAAAGGAATAGATAAACAATATACAATTTGTGTTTATATTATAACTCACCTCAATTATAGATATTTCGATTCATAAAAATTGTAAAAATATCATTGAAGCGGCTAAGAATCAGCTTATATATACTTTAGAATGCTCTGATTTCTAGTTTAACAAGTTAAAATTGAACATTTTATTGCAACGAATCCTAGATGTATGCACATTGGTAAAGAAATATAATAAAATTGTACATACAATATAAAAAAACTATTGCTATAGTGATGAAAACGATATATAATAAATACATGAAGTACGTACAACATATTAACAAGTGCTATCTTCTAAAATTATAACACATTAAGAGTTAGAGTATGTGTATCAGATAGAAGTGACAAGATAAGCTATTCCCAATTTGTACAAGCAGGATACATATATAAATAAATGTTAATGTAAATTTTTATTATGATAATAAAGAAGAATATTGATGTACTTACAAGATATATATCATAGAGCATATATAGGAAAATGTATTTTCCATGATATATATTCAAATTATATGAATAATATCAATCAAACATTAAACAATAATATTTACTAGGATAGGGGAGGAATTTTATGAATGAAAAGCACATTACTTTATGTAACAAATTATTATACTATCTAGTAGCTCCTGGCTTATTACTATATTTTATTTCTATCGATTCAGGAATAATTACTTCTTCTTTTGGTGTACTAGCTATATTTGGATTAGCCATTTTACTTGGAGTAGGAATACCAATGATTTATAAGAGAAAGAATCCAGAGTATAAATTCAATATTAGTAGTAAATATGCTAATGCTATGGCTATATTAGTTATTCTTGAGTTAACTTATAATATGTCAAAATAAATAAGAACATGTCTGAATTTGATGAAAACGTATTAATAAAGTTTAATTTTTGGTTATAAGTGTATTAAAAAAATTGTATTGTTTTAATAATTTAGAATATTAACTTTTAGTCCACTTTAATTTATCAGAAATGATAACTATTAAGCAGATTAAAAGAAAATATAAATTTATAATTTATTATATGGGAAGTTGAAGGGAGAAAATATTATGAAGAAAAAATTAATGGCTATGTTATTATCAATGGCATTACTAGGTTCTATCGGTGGATGTAGTGTAACAACTAGTGCTCCAAACTCAGATGCAGATAATTCTAAAACAGAGTCACAAACAAAAACTGACGGGGGATCAGGAAGCGGAAAAACAATAGGTATTTTAATGCCAACTAAATCTTCTGAACGTTGGATAAATGATGGAAATGATATGGTAAAACAGTTAAAAGATCTTGGCTATAATACAGATCTTCAATATGCTGAAGATGTTGTAGAAACTCAAGTATCACAAGCAGAAAACTTAATTACAAAAGGTGTTAGTGGTTTAGTAATTGCAAATATCGATGGTGAATCTTTAACTGATGTTTGTCAAAAAGCTAAAGATGCAGGAATTCCTGTTATAGCTTATGACCGTTTAATTAAAAATACTGCAAATGTAGACTATTACATTTCTTTTGATAATAAACTTGTAGGAAACCAAATGGGTCAATATATAGAAAAGAAATTAGATTTAAAAAATGCACAAAAATCATTTAACATAGAATTATTTGCTGGGTCTCCAGATGATAATAATGCTCATATGTTCTTTGAAGGTGCAATGGAAGTACTTCAACCATATATAGATTCTAAGAAATTAACTGTAGTTTCAGGTCAAACTAAATTTGATGAAATCTGTACATTGAGATGGGATGGAGCTTTAGCACAATCAAGAATGGAAAATATATTAACTGCTAACTACTCAGGTGGTAAAAAAGTTGATGCTGTATTAGCTCCTTATGATGGTATAAGCCGTGGTGTTGTAGAAGCGTTAAGAAGTGTTGGATATGGTTCAGGGGATCTTCCATGGCCAGTAATTACAGGTCAAGATGCAGAAACAGCTTCTATTAAATCTATAATTGCAGGAGAGCAAACATCAACAATATTTAAAGATACAAGAAAATTATCAGCTCAAGCTGTTAAAACAATTGATGCAGCCATTAAAGGTCAAAAAGCTGAAGTTAATGATGAGAAGACTTACAACAATGGAGTAAAAGTTGTACCATCTTACTTATGTCAACCTGTATCTGTAGATAAAACAAATTACAAAGAAGTACTAATTGATTCAGGATATTTAAAAGAAGCAGATCTTTCTAAATAAGATTAACAGCAGTAATGATAGTGTGGACAATTTTGTTCCACTATCATTCAAATAAGGAGGGGCGTGACGTATGTTAAAAGACAATGATATTATTCTTGAAATGATAAATATAACTAAGACATTTCCTGGTGTAAAAGCACTAGATAATGTTAATTTAAGAGTGCAATCAGGAGAAATTCATTCTCTTTGTGGAGAAAATGGAGCAGGTAAATCAACTTTAATGAAAGTATTAAGTGGAATATATCCTCACGGATCATACGAAGGTGCAATTCTATATAATGGAAAGGCATGTAAATATAAAGGCATAAAAGACAGTGAGGCAGATGGAATAGTTATTATACATCAAGAATTAGCTTTGAGTCCACATCTTAGTATAGGAGAAAATATATTTATAGGAAACGAAATTGCAAGTCATGGAGTTATAGACTGGCAAGAGGTAAGAATTAGAACTAAAGAATTACTTAAAAAGGTCGGATTAGATGAAGACCCAGATACAATAGTTAACACACTTGGTGTTGGTAAACAACAATTAATTGAAATTGCAAAGGCATTATCCAAAAACGTAAAATTATTAATTCTAGATGAACCGACTGCATCTTTAAATGAGGATGACAGTGAAAATTTATTAAAATTAATGTTAGAGTTAAAATCACAAGGAATTACATGTATTTTAATTTCACATAAGTTAAATGAGGTTTCAAGAGTATGTGACTCTATAACAGTACTACGTGATGGAGCTAGTATTGAAACATTAGATGCCTCTGGAGGGCAAATCTCAGAGGATAGAATTGTTAAAGGGATGGTTGGTCGTGAACTTACAGACCGTTATCCAAAAAGAACTCCTAAAATTGGAGATGTAATGTTTGAAATAAAGGATTGGAATGTATATCATCCAGATTATCCAGATAGAAAAATGGTTGATAATGTAAATATAAAAGTTAGAAAAGGCGAAGTACTTGGAATTGCTGGACTTATGGGTGCAGGAAGAACTGAACTTGCAATGAGCATTTTTGGTAGAACATATGGACAAAAGATTTCTGGTAGCATTTTAAAAGAAGGTAAAGAAATTCATATTAAAACAGTTAAAGATGCAATTAATGCGGGTATTGCTTACGTAACTGAAGATAGAAAAGAAGCAGGTTTAAACCTGATTGATGATATTCGCCATAACATTTCAATAGCTTCATTAGGTAAAATTTCTAATAATGGTGTTATAAATGAACAAGTTGAAATTTTAGCGGCAGAAGAATTCAGAAAATCGATGAAAATCAAAACTCCAAGTATATTACAAATTACAGGAAACTTAAGTGGTGGAAATCAACAAAAAGTGGTACTTTCAAGATGGGTTTATGCAGAACCAGATTTACTAATTCTTGATGAACCTACTAGGGGAATTGACGTTGGAGCAAAATACGAAATATATACAATTATAAATGATTTAGTAGCTCAAGGAAAAGCAGTTATTGTAATTTCATCAGAATTACCGGAGGTCCTTGGACTAAGTGACAGAATCTATGTCATGAATGAAGGAAAGATTATTGGAGAATTAGATAAGAAAGATGCCACTCAAGAAGTTATCATGAGTAAAATTGTTGCATCAAAATAGGGAGGTAGTAAAATGAGTGAAGCAAGAGTTGAAGAAAAAAAGGTTGCAAAAAGTACATTTAATAAATTTATGAAAGACAATGGTATGCTTGTTGCATTATTAGTAGTAGTAGTTATATTCTCGATTTTAACTAAGGGAGTTATGTTAAAATCACTTAACATAACAAATTTAATTCAGCAAAATGGTTATGTACTTATCCTTGCAGTAGGAATGCTTTTAGTAGTTATTGTAGGTACTGTCGATCTTGCGGTTGGTTCCGTATGCGCCTTTGTTGGAGCAATAGCCGGTGTTCTTATGGTTAATAAAGGAATGAACCCTGTAGTATCTGTTGTTGTATCACTTTTAATAGGTGCAGCTGTTGGAGCTGTGCAAGGGTATTGGATTTCGTATAAAGCAATTCCAGGATTTGTTGTAACATTAGCGGGGCAATTAATCTTTAGAGGATTCTCAATGATAATATTAAATGGTAAGACAATCGCTCCATTCCCAAATGAATTTGCGAACTTAGGATCTGGATTCATACCTCCACTATTCTACTTTAAAATGGGCGATATTTATTTAGTTGGATCAGCAATGATCGTAGGTGTTATACTATCAGTAATCATGGTGTTTAATAATATAAAAGGAAGAAAGAAACTTCAAAAATATAATTTCAATGTTGATCATAATTCAATGTTCCTTGCTAAAAATATAATATCAGTTGTAGTAATTATGGGTGGAAGCTTTGTATTAGCATCTTATAAAGGTATACCAAATATATTAATAATAGCGGGAGTATTAATAGCAATTTACTCATTCATTACTACTAAAACAGTATTTGGTAGACAAGTATATGCAGTTGGTGGTAATAAAAAAGCAGCAGCTTTATCAGGTGTAAACGTTGATAAAATTACATTCTTAGTATTTGTAAATATGGGATTGATGGCAGCATTAGCAGGACTCGCTTATGCAGCACGTGTTAACTCAGCACAACCTAAAGCTGGTGTTAACTTCGAATTAGATGCTTTAGCAGCTTGCTATATAGGTGGTGCATCTACAGCAGGTGGTACTGGAAGAATTTTAGGAGCAGTTGTTGGTGGACTTGTAATGGGAGTACTTAATAATGGTATGTCTTTAATGGGAGTTGATAATAACTGGCAACAAGCTATCAAAGGATTTGTATTATTATTCGCTGTAGTATTCGACTTATATTCAAAGAAAAAGAAATAAATATAGCAGCAATATAATAAATGGTTTCTTCAAACTTTAAAACATAGTCTGTTAATAAAATGTGTTAAATAAATTAAGGAAAAGAAAATGTATGAGGTTAAGGCAAGTTTTTCACTAAATATTTTATATATAGTGCAGAACTTGCCTTTTACTATTACGTATAATTTGAAAGATATATCGTTAAGAGTAAGTATTAAATAGTACTACTTATAATACTTTATTTTTAGATATGTATATGTGTTGAAATTCACAATTCACATTTCAACGATTCACAATTGCGGCTAAAATTCTTGTGATATTTTTAGAATTATAATGAAGGATTACTTTTTCAATATATATGTTAAGAAAAAAATAACTACTAATAATAGTAAAATTAATATATAATTTAGTGGACAATTATATATTAATTTAGGCAAGCGTTATTAATTAAATGAGTTGATAGATAAAGTATTAGAACTACAAATGAAAAAGATGGAGGAATAAAATGAATACTAGAATAATAGTAGACAGTTGTGTTGATTTTAATAATGAAGTTTTTGGAAATGAAGAGTATATGGAAAGAATTCCTTTTAAAATTATTATTGATGATGAAGAAATCGTTGATAAGAATGTAAATATAAATGATCTACTTGAAAAAATGAAAAGCAGCAAAAACAAAATTAAAACAGCATGCCCATCGCCACATGATTTTCTAGAAGCTTTAAAAAAGTGTAAAAATAATTTTGTTGTAACCATTTCTGGTAAATTAAGTGGATCACATAATAGTGCTGTATTGGCAAAGGAAATGTTTCAAGAAGAGTTTCCAGAAAGTTTCGTTCATGTATTCGATTGTAAGACAGCAGTATCTGGAGCTGATCTAGTTGTTTTAAAAATAAAAAAGTTAATTGGAGAAAAAACACATAATTCTCAGATTGTAGAGCAAGTTACTGAATACATAGAAAATATGAAGACGTTATTTGTTTTAGATAAATTGGACAACCTAGTTAAGAATGGAAGAATAAGCAGTGCAAAAGCTTTAATGGGATCACTTCTGCAAGTTACTCCAATTATGACTGCTAATGATGGAGAAATTGTGCTAAAAGAGCAAGTAAGAGGGAAGAAAAAGGCATTTAATAGACTAATAGACCTAATAGGTGAAGAAGGCAGCGATTTTAAAAATAAGGTTCTAGGAATAGGGCATATAAATGCAAGAGAAAAAGCAGAAAAGCTTAAGGAAGAAATAAAAAACAAATATAACTTTGAAGATATAATAATTTTTGAAGGAAGCGGATTAAGTACTGTTTATGCTGATGATGGTGGGATTGTAGTATGTTATTAATAAATTAAAAGTAGTATAAAAACGAAAAGAAATAACTAACTTGTGAGAGGGCCATGGTATTTAAACGATGGCCTTTAATATACCTAAAATTAATGTGATTAATGTTTTTTAGTTTTAACAAAGCTTTTCTGTAAACTATATTTATGATAAAATATAAATGTAGTCTGACTTTAAGGAACAATCCCAAGGAGAAAGACTCTTAACACATGATCGTTCTGAAACACATGAGGGTTCGTCCCAAATGACAAGGCGGTATTATAGATAGAGATATGTACACTACTATCCCTGCGCCTTTTTGTGGCACTGGGATTTTTTATTGCAATTGAAAATAGTAATTGCTAATTAATACGGTGAATATAAAAATATTTTCTTCTTGAAAGGAATAAAGAATATGGATACAAGAATCGCATTGATAGGAATTATAGTGGAAGATATGAATTCAACAGATAAGCTCAACAATATTTTGCATGAATATTCGCAATATATGGTTGGGAGAATGGGGATACCTTACAGAGAAAAGAATGTGGGTATAATAAGTGTAGTGATAGATGCTACCAATGATATAATAAGCTCATTATCAGGTAAACTTGGTATGATCGAAGGAATAAATGTAAAAACAATGTATTCTAAAACTGCTAAATAAATATTAAATATAGTAATAAGTAGATTAGCTTTAATTAATATTTTAGCCTTTGCCAAAATTGGATGAAGAAAGCATTAATCAGAACGAATTAAATTCAAAATTTAAAAATCCAATTATAGAAAGAAGAGTAGAGTAATGTATAATGTTAAATCAAAAATAGCAACAGAATTTATTGATAACGAAGAGATATTAGAAACCCTTGAGTTTGCTAAGAAAAATAAGAACAATAGAGAATTAATTAATGAAATTCTAGAAAAGGCTAAAGAGTGTAAAGGAATTTCACATAGAGAAGCAGCGGTTTTACTTGAATGCGAATTAGAAGATGAAAATGAAAAAATGTATAAACTTGCAAAAGAAATCAAGCAAAGATTTTATGGTAACAGAATAGTAATGTTTGCGCCACTATATCTTTCTAATTATTGTGTAAATGGATGTACATATTGTCCATACCATCACAAAAATAAACATATAACAAGAAAGAAGCTTACTCAAGAAGAAATTAAAAACGAAGTAATTGCACTGCAAGATATGGGACATAAAAGACTTGCATTAGAAACAGGAGAAGACCCAGTAAACAATCCTCTTGAATATGTTCTTGAAAGTATAGAAACAATTTATAGTATAAAACACAAAAATGGAGCAATTAGAAGAGTTAATGTAAATATCGCAGCAACAACTGTTGAAAATTATAGAAAGTTAAAAGACGCAGGAATTGGAACATATATCTTATTCCAGGAAACATACCACAAGAAGACATATGAAGAACTTCATCCAACAGGACCAAAGCATGACTATGCTTATCATACAGAAGCTATGGATAGAGCTATGGAAGCTGGAATTGATGATGTTGGTCTAGGTGTATTATATGGCTTAAATATGTATAGATATGATTTTGTAGGCTTATTAATGCATGCAGAACATTTAGAAGCAGCTATGGGAGTTGGTCCACATACTATAAGCGTACCTAGAATAAGACCGGCTGATGATATAAATCCAGATGAATTTACAAATGCTATTTCAGATGAGATATTTGCTAAAATAGTTGCAGTACTTAGAATTACAGTTCCATATACAGGTCTTATTGTTTCTACAAGAGAATCTCAAAAAACAAGAGAAAAAGTGCTTGAACTTGGAGTCTCTCAAATAAGTGGTGGATCATCTACAAGTGTTGGTGGATATGTTGAAAAGGAAAATGAGGAAGAAAACTCAGCACAATTTGATGTAAGTGATACTAGAACTTTAGATGAGATAGTAAACTGGTTGCTTGAAAGAGGTCATATTCCAAGTTTCTGTACAGCTTGCTATAGGGAAGGAAGAACTGGAGATAGATTTATGAGCCTTGTTAAATCAGGACAAATAGCTAACTGCTGCCAACCTAATGCATTGATGACATTGAAGGAATATTTAGAGGATTATGCTTCTGAAGATACACGAAGAAAAGGTGAGGAAGTAATTAAAAATGAAATTCCAAATATTCCAAATGAAAAAGTTAAGAAGATAGTATTGGAAAATCTTGAAAACTTACATGAAGGAAAACGTGATTTTAGATTTTAGATAGATTAAATTAATTAATAAAGCTATATGCATAGTTAAAGTAGACTTGTGTATAGCTTTATTATTTTTTCTATAATTAAGTTATAGTTAAAAATGATTAGCAAATACTCAACATTTCGATATAAGAGTAGATTTTTTAGTTGATTATATAAATTAAAAATATTATCATAATAATTAGCAATATATGTTAATTTCAACATCTTGGTAAAACGTTTTCTATTGCAAAAAGGTTAATAAATGGTCGAGATTATAAATTTAGAGAGGGGAAAAGTTATGTTTTTGAGAAGAAGCCTGCCTATAAAATTTAAATTAACTTTATCATTTTTGACGGTAGCAATTTTAATTGGCGTAGTAGGAATAATAGGAGCATTGTCTTTGAAAAATGTAAATAATAAAGCATCAGGAATGTACAATAGAAATTTTAATCATGTCAATGAGATCCTATCTATAAAATCAAATATGACAGAAATTAAAAGTAACATATTAATCATGATGTATGAAAAAGATAAATATAAGGTAGAGGAAGCACAAAAAAATGTTATTACTGCATTTAATGAGAATGATAAATATATAAATGATTATGAAAAATCACAAATGACAAGTAGTGAAACAAAATCTTGGAAAGAATTTAATGATAATGCGAAGGAATATAATCAGGTTAGAGACAAGGTAGTGAATGCTGTAAAATCAGAAGATTTAGAAGAAGCAAAAAAGAGGTATTTAGAAATGGTTCCTCTACAGACAAAAATGATGTATAGCCTGGATAAAGTTATAGATATAAATATATCTGATGCAAAATCAGCTAATGAGGATATTTCATCTACTTATATTAATTCTAATAAAATTATGATTACACTTACTATCTTTGGATTAGTGGTAGCAATTATATTTGGAGCACTAATATCAAAGGCTATAAATATACCATTAAAAAAAATCAAAGGATTTGCAGAGAGATTAGCGTTATATGATTTTTCAACTCCAATTTCAATTAAAAGAAAGGACGAACTTGGACAAACAGGAAGTGCATTAAATAAAGCACAAGAAAATGTGAATAAACTAATTAGAGATATTATTCAAAATTCTCAAGATATAAGTACATCTAGTGAAGAACTTTCTGCAACAGCTGAGGAGCTTTCATCAAAAGCTGCGAGTATAGATGAAGCTGTAAGTACTATTTCACTAGGGATGGAGGAATCTTGTGCTGAGGCAGGAATTATAAGTACGACAGTAGATGAAGTAAACTCAAATATAAATGATTTATCTAAAAAAGCTATGGAAGGAAGTCAGAATGCTAATAGATCTAAAGAGAGAGTTATAGAAGTCAAAAACAATAGTAAAAAGTCTATAGATGAAATGGAGAAATTATCAAAAGAAAAACAAAAGAACATGTTAATTGTTATTGAAAATGGAAAGATAGTTGATAATATTAAAATTATGGCTGATACAATTGGAAGTATATCTGAACAAACAAATTTATTAGCACTGAATGCAGCAATAGAAGCAGCAAGGGCAGGGGAACAAGGTAAAGGATTTGCAGTTGTAGCAGATGAAGTAAGAAAGCTTGCAGAACAATCATCAGAGGCTGTAACAGCTATCAAAAATACTATAATTAAAGTTCAGGATGCATTTAATAACAGCATTAACACTGGAAATGATATATTGAAATTTATAAATACAGAGGTGCATGAACAGTTTAATGCCTATGGAAATACAGGAAATATATATTATAGTGATTCTGAATTTGTAAGTAAAATGTCAGAGAATATTGCAAACATGTCAGAAGAAATTACAATCACTGTAGGGAAAGTTAATAAGTTAGTACAAGAGATGGCATCGACAGCGCAGGAATCAAACGATCAAGTAGCTACGATAAAAGAAAGTGTGGATGAAACGTCAAAAGCCATAGAGCAAGTTGCTTTAACAGCACAAAACCAAGCAGGGCTTGCGCAAAAACTCAATGAAATGATACAAAAGTTTAAAATCTAAAGAAGATATGTGATGAAAAATAAAGGACTTATTTTAGTTATTTAGCAGCTAAAGTAAGTCTTTTTTAATTAATTAAGTAAATTTTATACCATTTCACTTTTTCCCTCTAGTTTTGCATACATCTTTTCTTGTTGTTTTGTAGTAAATTGAAAATATATTTCTGTATTGGTAACAGATTTGTGGCCAAGCCACCATTGAAGCTCTTTTATATCCATATCACATTCAGCAAGGTGAACTGCTGTAGTATGTTTAATGGTATGAAAATGGTGCTTTGACTTATCTTGAATACTTGCCATGGAGAAATATTGCTTCGTTAGGTGGTCTAGGGTTTGCCTTGAAATTGGCTTATTCTTCTGACTTGTAAATATAGTTTGAGCTTCAGATGTAATTTCATTTTCAGTAATGTATTTGTCTAAAACGCTTTTAGTTTTCTCATCTAGCCGCAGAGTATTATTCTTACTACCCTTTAATCTTTTACAATATATTTCTCCTTTATTAATATTACACCACTTTACAATAAAATTAACTGACTCCGTCATGCGAAGCAATAAAATCTATTACATCTTTAGCAGTTGATATATTTTTTGCTAATTGTAGTGTTTTAAGCAATTTATCAAAAATTAATTCTTTAGCGATACACTCTGACAAATAGTATTTTATCTCTTGTGGACTTGCAAACTTATATTGCGAAAGATTACTATTTATAAAAGGTAGTAAGATACAGAGACTATAGGTTACCCCTAGCAAATTGACATACTTTTCTATAGCCTCTTTGCTCCTTACCATATAATTCCCGAAGGACCAAAAAGTTTTTTGTTGATAAAAAATAACTTCTATATTCCAACGTATTTTATAGATATTAAATGTAGTTTTCTTTAATTCGTTTCCATCTTTATTGGATATGCTCTCAAAACTTTTTATGTTATCTGGATTTATAGTACTCATATATAATCTGATAGAAGAAAATTTATCTATATCCGTCGTGGTAACTGTTATATACACAATATCGTCGGTTATATTAACCTTTGCTTTGGTATGTGATATATAAAATTTTCCTTCTTCAGTATATTTAAGGTTATGGTAATCTATTTTAGCACCTTTTTTCCTTGGTCGGCCTCTTTTGCCACTGCGTGGTTGGACATTAATGTCAAACATGGCTGTATCACTACGCAAAGCACCAATTACATCAATATTTTCAAACTGTTTGATTACTTTTAAAAATGGTGCTTTAGTATACCAACTATCGCAAGTAACTATAACTTGATAATCTGCTAAAGTAGGGGCTACGGAAGATACCATATTGGCTGCTAATTCTAATTTGCTTTTAGTCTTATCATATAATTTATATTGTATTGGTATCTTTATATAATGAAATTTTTGATTATATAATATTGGAATGGCTATTGCTAAAGAAACAAAGCAATGTCCACTTAAATATGAAGAACCATTTTTATTAGTATGATCAAACAATTTACTATAACAATCAAATTTTGTTCCGAATTTACTTTGAAGAGTATCATCTATAATCAGATAGATAGTAACATGATTCTTTAATTCGTTTGGAATAAACTTTAAGCAAATACCAAGAGTAGCTATCGCTAACTCGCTTATATTAAAATTTTTCTCTGATAAGAAATAGTAAAATCTATTTAGGCAGATATTCCAATGCTTTTTTATGAACTTATCATAGATTAATTTTATAGATCTAATTTCTTGCATATACAACATTGCGATTATGACAATCTGGAAGTTGTGAAAACTTCTTTTATAAAAAACAGTTTTATATGCATTTAAATATTTCGTTATTGAATTAATTATGGATTGATTGTTAATACTAACCATAGAGCCAAACACCGTCCTGTAAAGATTATTTGTGTGGTTATGATTAGTTTGTACAGAAATCGGAGTTTGGTTCATTGTATTTTATGGGATTTCTTTTTAATTACTTGTAAAGTGGTGTTAATATTATAATTCTCCAATTTTAACATTGATATTTCGGAAGCTCTAAGACCGCATCTATAAGCTAATCTAAATATTGCTAAATCACGTGTTGAATGCAGCTTTCCAGAATTTTCAATTGCATTAAATAGTGATAATACTTCTTTTTGCGTTAAATATTTAATTTCAGTTTCATTAGATGCCCTCATATGCACTCTCCTCTAGAAGTAATGATACATAATATTTATTATGTTCAAATAAATGATATATTTAATTTTTTAAAAAGTCAAAGTTTAAAAATTTGTAGAATAATTACGCAACAATTAATATTGAAGATGTTATATTTTACTATTAAATAATAGGAGAGAGGTGGGGAGTTTTTACACGTGTTTAGTTGTACTAATTTAAAAAAGGAAGTTATTATGAATAAGATTAAAATTAATATGCCCAAAAAAGAACTTAAACTTAAGATGAAAATGGTAAAGTCCATAAAAAGAAAATTAAATAAGGATATACATAAGAGAAAAAATAGTAAGCTTAATGAAGAATTTTTCAAACACGATATTCTTACAGGGCTGCCTAATAGTAGTTATTTTTTTGAGAAGCTTAAAAGTAGTTTGGAAATGTCAAAAGTTAATTATAGAAAAGGTGCGATTATTTATATTGATATCGATGACTACAAAATCATAAATTATAATTGGGGCTATTCTTTTGGTGACTTTATATTAAAATGTTTTTCTGAAAGGGTAAGTAAATGTATTAAAGGAAAAGGGAAACTATTTAGATTAAATGGTGATGAATTTGCAATTTTGATCTATGAATTTAAATTTATAAGTGAAATAGAGGAAATTTGCAAGAAAATTTATGAAAATTTGTCAGTACCTTTTAAGATAGCAGATGATGAATTAGACATTTCTGTAAGTATGGGAATATCTACTTTCCCGGATGATAGCATAAATTCTGATGAGTTGTTAGAGTTTTGTAATTTAGCTATGTACAAGTCTAAGAAAACTGGAAAAAACAATTATACAATCTTTAATAACGAAATATTTGAGACATATTATAGGGACGTATTGATTAGAAGGGAATTAAAGAATGCTATTAATAAGCATGAGCTAAATATTAATTATCAGCCACAAATTGATTTGTCTAATAATGAGATTGTTGGAATTGAAGCTTTATTAAGATGGAATAATGATAAGCTTGGAAATGTTTCACCAGCAGAATTTATTCCTATTGCTGAAGAAAGTGGAGATATAGTTCAAATTGGCGATTGGATAATGGAAAAATCCATAGAGCAAGCGAGTTTGTGGAAGTGCATGGGGTACAAGTTTAATAATATAGCAATCAATATATCACCAATTCAAATCAAGGAAAAAGATTTTAAGGATAAGTTGTTAAAATGCTGTAATAAGTATAATATTTCTCCAAACTTTTTAGAGATAGAAATAACAGAGAGTACTTTATTAGATATATCAGAAAAAAATATAGAAGTATTAAATGAACTTAAAGGGATGAGAATAAATATTGCAATAGATGACTTTGGGACGGGATACTCTTCTTTAAGCTATTTAATTAATATTTCAGTAAGTACATTAAAGATTGATAAAACATTTGTAGATCATGTAGAAAATTATAAGAACATGGTATTAATAAAGAACATAGTTAACTTATCAAAGGACTTGAAATACAAGGTAATAGTTGAGGGAGTTGAAACAAGAGAGCAGATAGAAGTACTTGCTGACTTAGGTTGTAAGATAATTCAAGGTTTCTATTTTAGCAAACCGCTTACAGAAGATGGTATGAAAACTTTATTGGATAGTAATAGAAAAAATAATATGCAATAGCATTTTAACAGTGGGAGGAAATTTTAATATGAATTTATTAAACCAAGTAAGAGCTAAGTTAATATCAGCATTTTTATTAGTGGCTATATTAATTGCAGTTGTAGGCACAATTGGTGGAATAGAAGTAAAAAGAGTAAATAAAAATGCAGAAACAATGTATAGCGTAAACTTACAGAGTGTTAATGAAATTTTGTCAATAAAATCAAATATGTCACAAATAAAGAGCGAAGTTTCAGTTATAATGTATGATCAAAATAAAAAAGAAACGGATCAAGCAAAAAAATATATTACTGACATGGTAGCTGCAGATAACGAATATATAGCTAAATATGAGAAATTAATTACTACAACAGAGGAAAAAGAAAATTGGACGAAGTTTACCGATAATGTAACAAAATATAGAGATGCTAGAAACAGGATAATAGATGCAGCTGATCTAAATGATCCAAATGAAGTGACGAAACAGTACATGATTTTTTTGCCTATAGAAGAAGAAATGATGGCAAGCCTTGACAAGGTTATAGAAATAAATTTGGCGGCAGCAAAAGTAGCAAGTGATAACATTAATATAGCATCTGCACGGACAAACATAATTATGACATTGATGAGCATTGCAGGGGTTATAATTGCCATTTTACTTGGAATATTTATTTCAAGCCATATAAATAAACCTTTAAGGAAGATAAGAGATTATGCAGAGAGATTAGCAATGTATGATTTTTCAACTCCAATTACTATTACTAGAAAAGATGAATTTGGACAAACAGGTATCGCTTTAAATAAGGCACAAAAAAATGTAAATATCTTAGTTAAAGAGATCATGGAAAATTCTCAAGATATAAGTGCGTCGAGTGAGGAACTATCTGCTACGGCTGAAGAATTATCTTTGAGAGCTAGAAGTATTGATGATGCTATATCAAATATTTCTGATGGTATGCAAGAATCTAGTGCGGCAGCCGAGGAAATAAGTGCATCGGTAGAAGAAGTGGATTCAAGCGTTAATGAACTTTCAGGAAAGGCAATGGAGGGAAGTAGTAGTTCAAGTAAATCCAAAGAAAAAGCAACAGAGGTAAAGAATAGCGGTAAAAAAGCTATAGAAGAAACAAGAAATCTATATGCAGAAAAAGAGAACAAAATGTTAGAAGTTATTGAAGATGGCAAAGTAGTAGATAATATAAAAGTTATGGCAGATACAATAGGAAGTATAGCTGAACAAACAAATCTATTAGCTTTAAATGCAGCTATAGAGGCTGCAAGAGCAGGAGAACAAGGTAAAGGTTTTGCAGTTGTTGCCGAAGAAGTAAGAACACTTGCTGAACAGTCATCACAAGCTGTAACGTCTATACAGGAAACAATAAATAGAGTACGTGATGCTTTTAAAAATAGTATTGATACTGGCAATGACATACTTTCATTTATTAATACTGAAGTACATAGACAATTTAATGCTTATATGGAAACCGGTGATCAATATTATAATGATTCAAATTTCGTCAGCATGATGTCAGAGGAAATTGCAGCTATGTCAGAAGAGATAACAGCTACTGTAGGTCAGGTTAGTGAAGTTGTACAAGATATGGCACAAACTACTCAAAAGTCTAGTGAAGAAGTAACTACAATCAAAGAAAGCATGGATGAGGCAACTAAAGCTATAGAGCAAGTTGCGCTAACAGCACATAGTCAGGCAGAGCTCGCCCAAAGACTTAATGAAATGGTACAAAAGTTTAAAATTTAAACGTGAAGATGTAAGAAAGAAATAATGATTTTATTCTTATACAAATTTCATTGATAGAAATATAATTATACATATAATTTATGGAGGATATAAGTTTTGAATTTATATCCTCTTTTTATATTTTCATAGTTTTTCGGAATCAAAATATTTATGATTTAGGTAAGTTATCCCATAAGTATAAGTTATATGTTGTTTATGGATAACACAATCATAAACTATATAGGATATGAAATATATTCCAAACAGAAATGAGTGATATACTTTTGTAGAATGTTTCGTTGGTAATTTTGATGGATGTGATTCTTTGGCTATAAGTTGTTCCAAATGTGCTAGTTCAAAAAGTGAGAATCGAAAAGTGATGCTCCAAATTTTACATTTGGTAAGCAGAACTTTCTCTGTGAGCGCTTGTCTTTGAGGCTAGCACTTTGGGTGCAACTTTATAGCCTTAGAATCACCCATCAGAATTGCCTAGAAACTGGAATAAAAGTATATTATTCATTTCGGTGTGGTATACGCATAAGTATAGATTATAGCTAGTTTATCTATAACATCTAAGAAATTCGATAAAAAAGTGAAGAATTTCGTATGGAGACTAATTGATAAAATCCCTATAATTAGTAATGTAAACGAAGAACAGATTTGAGTCTTTGTTTTAGGATTTAGATAAGAATATGGAGGGGTAAAAATGAAAAGGTTTAAGAGTCTATTAACAATTGTAATGTCAGCAGCTATAGTTGCAACAATGGCAGGATGTGGAGCAAATAAGAGTGCAAGTTCTGGAGGGGATGCACAAACAAGTACTAAATCTTCAAATACTTTAATTGGTTCTGCAATATATAAATTTGATGATACTTTCATGACAGGAGTTCGTACTGCTATGGAAGGTGAAGCTAAGGAAAAAGGATCAACTATTGAACTAGTGGATTCACAAAATAAACAACCTACTCAAAATGAGCAAGTTGATACATTTATTACAAAAGGTGTAAACGCTTTAGCAATAAATCCAGTTGATAGAACTGCAGCAGGTCCTATCATTGAAAAAGCAAAAGCTAAGAAACTTCCAATCGTATTTTTAAATCGTGAGCCAGAAAAAGCAGATATGGATAGCTATGATAAGGTTTGGTATGTAGGTGCACATGCAGAACAATCAGGAACTTTATCAGGTCAACTTATAGCTGACTACTTCAAAGCACATCCAGAAGCAGACAAAAATCATGATGGAGTGGTACAATACGTAATGCTTCAAGGAGAACCAGGACATCAAGATGCTACTCTTCGTACAGAATATTCTATAAAAGCTATTGAAGCTGCAGGATTAAAAACTCAAAAACTTGCTGCTGATACAGCAATGTGGGACAAGGCAAAAGCTACTGACCTTATGAAAGCATTTATGACAGGTCAAGGTGTTGATAAGATAGAAGCAGTTCTTTGTAACAATGATGATATGGCTCTTGGTGCAGTAGAAGCATTAAAAGCTGAAGGATATAACAAAGGTGATGCATCTAAATATATTCCAGTAGTTGGAGTTGATGCAACAGCACCAGCATTACAAGCTATGAAAGAAGGATCACTTCTTGGAACAGTTCTAAATGATGCACAAAACCAAGGTAAGGCTACAGTTAATATAGCTTTAGCAGCTGCTCAAGGTAAAGAAATTAATAAAGAAAATGTTGGATTTGATGTAACTGATGGAAAATATGTATGGATTGACTATGTAAAAGTTACTCAAGATAACTACAAGGATTATTTAAAATAAGATATATCTGACATAGAAATTGTCAGGGATGCGAGATTATAAAAAATCCCCATCCCTGAATTATTATTTAGAAAAGGAGGATGCTTGTATGGGTGAATATGTACTGGAGATGAATAACATAACAAAGGTATTTCCAGGAGTAAAAGCATTAGATGGTGTAACATTGAAGGTTCGCAAGGGAAGTGTCCATGCATTAATGGGAGAAAATGGTGCTGGGAAATCAACCCTAATGAAATGTCTATTTGGTATTTATCATGAAGATGGTGGAGAGATCATATTAGATGGAAAGAAAATGGAGATAAATACTTCAAAACAAGCATTGGATTTAGGTGTATCAATGATACATCAAGAATTGCACCCAATTCGTTTCCGTCCAGTTATGGAAAACATTTGGCTTGGCAGATTTCCAATGAAAGGAATTGCTGTTGATAAGAAAACTATGATTAAGAAAACAAAGGAATTATTTGAAGAAATTGAGTTAGATATAAATCCTGAAGCATTAGCGGGAACACTTTCACCATCTAATCTTCAATTAGTTGAAATAGCAAAGGCTGTTAGCTATAATTCTAAAATTATTATTATGGATGAACCGACTTCATCATTAACAGAAAATGAAACTAAGCATTTATTTAAGATAATAAAACAACTTCAAAATAAGGGCTGTGCAATTATATACATATCCCATAAGATGGAGGAAATTCTTAAGATATCAGATGAAGTAACAATTATGAGAGATGGTCAGTATGTAGGAACTTGGGATGCTAAGGATCTTACAACAGACTTAATTATAAATCGTATGGTTGGTCGTGATATGACTAATAGATTTCCACCAAGAGAATATACACCAAGTAAAGATGTTGTATTAAGGGTAGAAAATCTTTGTTCTCCAATTAAAAAATCATTCCAAAATGTAAGCTTTGATTTACATAAGGGTGAAATACTAGGAATAGGTGGTCTTGTTGGGGCACAACGTACAGAATTAGTCGAAGCTTTATTTGGACTTCGTGAAGTAGCCTCTGGTACTGTAGAAAAAGATGGGAAGATTATAAAAATAAAAATCCCCAAAGATGCAAAAGAGTATGGTTTTGCACTGTTAACAGAAGAAAGACGTGCTACTGGTATATTTGGAATTCTTTCAGTACTAGATAATACTGTAATTGCAAGTCAAAAAGAATATGCTAAAGCAGGAGTTTTGCAAGAAGCAAAGAGATATAAAGCTGCAAAGCAGTCAAATCAAGAACTTAGAACTAAAACACCAAGCATGGAACAATTGATTCAAAATCTTTCAGGTGGAAATCAACAAAAAGTTTTAATTGCACGTTGGCTTCTTACAAATCCAGATATTCTTATATTGGATGAGCCTACAAGAGGTATTGACGTTGGAGCTAAGTATGAAATCTATTCGATCATGCATGAATTGGTTAAGAAGGGCAAGTCAATTATTATGATTTCTTCTGAAATGCCAGAATTGCTTGGTATGTCAGATAGAGTTATGGTCATGTGTGAAGGTAAGGTTACTGGAATTTTAGATCAAAGTGAAGCAGATTCAGTAAAAGTTATGAATCTTGCTACAAAATTTATGCAATAAGAAATATCTCCTTTATCAAGTGGGACTTGATTCAGGTAGGGGGAATCCATAGCTGAATTTTAGTTGAACTTATGTCCTTAAGTGGCCCAATGTCCATGAGTGTGCAGTCGTTATTTTATCCTACTTATAAAGAGGTGAAAATATTACGGATGCTAGGTATTGGATAAATGAATTTTTATAACAAATGATTTTGGTAGGAGAGAAAGAAAGTGAGGTATGTAATATGAGTGGAGAGAAGATAGTTTCACGAAAAGGCTTTGGAAAAATATTTTTAGGTATTGGTGCTTTTTTGGTGGCTTTAGGAATTGTTTTTAATTTTATTTTAGATCCAAGTGTATTTTATGATTTACCAATTTATGTAGGTGGAGTTGGTATAGCATTACTTGTTTATGGCGCAAAACAGTTTTTGGATAAGAAGAATGCAGACATGGATGTTATTTTTTCATCAAAGACTGTAAAACATTTCTTTACAGATAATGCGATTATTATAGCATTATTATTATTAGTAGTTGTAATTATGATAATTCAACCACGTTTTATGCAATATGCTGTATTTCTAGATATTTTGACACAATCATCAACAAAAATGATTGTTGCTTTAGGAATATGTTTTACATTATTAATTGCTGGTACTGATCTATCAGCAGGACGTATGGTAGGTCTTGCAGCTGTAATATCAACTTCAATGTTGCAAAACCCTGATTATGCAAATAGATTCTTCCCCAATATGCCACAGTTAGCAGTTATCATTCCAATACTGTTAGCAGTAGTTGGATGTGCTATATTTGGAGTTCTTAATGGTTTCTTGGTTGCAAAATATGATATGCATCCATTTATTGCAACATTGGCGTCTCAAGTTATAGTATATGGTGTAACTTCTCTATACTTTGATTTACCTCCAAACAAATCACAACCTATTGGTGGTATTCGTCAAGACTTTATAGATCTTGGACAAACAAAATTATTTCAAATTGGAAGTTTCCCAGGAATATCAATTCTAGTTCCAATTGCTGTAGTATTTATAATTCTAGTTTGGTTTATTTTAAATAAAACTGTATTCGGTAAGAATGTATATGCTATTGGTGGCAACCGTGAAGCAGCAGTAGTTTCTGGAGTAAATGTATTTGCAACTATTATGGGTATATTCATCTTCGCATCACTTTTATATGGTGTTGGTGGCGTACTTGAAGCGGCTAGAACAGCTGGTGCAACAAATAACTATGGTAATGGTTATGAGCTTGATGCAATCGCAGCGTGCGTTGTTGGCGGTGTTTCATTAAATGGTGGTGTTGGTAAAGTTGGTGGAATAGTAAGTGGTGTTTTAATCTTTACTGTTATCCAATATGGATTACAATTTATAGCGGTAAGTCCTATGTGGCAACAAGTTATAAAAGGTATCATCATAGCAGTTGCAGTTGCAATAGATATGGCAAAATACAGAAGAAAATAATTATTAAATAAATAAAATGCAGGCAAATCATTAGTTTTTTAGCTAGAGATTTGCCTGTATTTTATTTATTTTCTAAATAATAATCAAATTGGTAAGCCTTAGCACTCGTGCTAGTAATAATTTAATACATAATGTATAATAGTATTTAGGCATAATCAAAAAATAACAAATCTATCTGTCAGTATTTTTTAATCATAATTTATTGCCAAAGTGCCCTAATAGACCTGATATGAGAGTAATTTGTCTCCTTGGCTAATAAAAAATATTCATGGCAGTTCTAATTGTTATTTATTTTCATGTGCCTTATTAAATAATTCATCTATCGGAGGTAGTTAAATGAATTCATATAGAATTATGATTGTAGACGATGAAGAAGAAATACGCCTTGGAATCATAAAAAAGATTGATTGGGAAGCCAATGGATTTATAGTTGTTGGTGATGCTGAGAATGGACAAGATGCCTTGGAAAAAGCAGAAAAACTACAGCCAGATGTTATAATGACAGATATTAAAATGCCATTTATGGATGGGTTGGAACTAGGAAAGAAGTTGGTAGAATTAATGCCATCTACAAAAATTATTGTATTTTCAGGATGTGATGATTTTGAATATGCTCATAAGGCAATAAAGATAAATGTAGTTGAATATGTTCTGAAACCGATTAACTCAGCAGAACTCATAGAAGTTTTAGTGAGGTTAAAAGAACAGCTCGATCGTGAATATAACGAAAAACGAAATTTAGAAACACTTTATAAGCATTATATTAAAAGTCTACCAGTAATTAGAGAACAATTTTTAGTTGGTGCAATTGAAGGCAGAATAAATGAAGAACAATGGCATGAACAAATGGAGGAGCTGGGAATAGAATTCAAGTATAAGCATTTAACAGTAGGGATTATTCAGGCAGATGGAACACTATCCTTTGAAGAAAACTTAAATAGTTTTTCGGGGCAAAAGGAATCAGCACTTACACCAATTTCTATTAAGAAAATTGTAGATGAAAATATGGGTAAGTATTGTAAATTTATTAGTTTTATTTATTCTGGTATGGTAATAGTTATGGGTAACTTTGAAAAAAAGGAAGATATATTATTATTTATAAAAGGTATAAATGAGGTTTGTAAGGTTTATAAGAGAATTATGAGTTTAACAATATCTGCAGGAATAGGGTATGTTTATAGTAATCCTTCGCAAATACGTTTTTCATATAGAACTGCACAAAATGCATTAGATTATAGATTTATATTAGGAGCTGGAAAGGCTATTTATATTGATGATGTAGAGCCAGATAATTCAATCCAGCTACAACTTGATGAGAAAGAAGAACGATCGATGTTAAATGCAATAAAAATTTCTTCAGAGGATGAAATTTCAGAGGCAATTGATAGTTTGTTTAAGAAAACAGAAGATTTATTATTGCCTTTTAATCAATATAGAATTTATCTTATGGAAATTATGACGTCACTTTTAAAACTTGTTCAAACATATGCATTTGATATAGAAGAAATTTTTGGTGAAAATTTTAATGCATACAGTTATTTAGAATCCTTTAATTCTATTCATGAAGTCAAAAAATGGATTATAGAAAAAGCTATTAGGATAAATAGTTATATTAAAAGAGAGCGAATCAATTCATCTATGATGCTTATTGAAAAAGCAAAACAATATATAAAAGAAAATTACAGTGATTATGATGTTTCAGTAGAAAAATTATGTTCTAAATTGCATGTTAGTCCAACATATTTTTCTACAATGTTTAAGAAGGAAACAGGAACAAGCTTCGTAAATTATCTCACAGCAACACGTTTAGAAGAAGCAGTTAAACTTTTGAATACAACAGATGATAAGACATACATGATAGCGGAAAAAGTTGGATATCCAGAAGCTAATTATTTTAGTTATGTTTTTAAGAAACAGTTTGGAGTATCTCCATCAAAGTATAGAAAGAATTGAGTTGATTTACTATGCTTAATTTATTTAAGAGAAAAATACAGAAGACAATAAATTACGTTAACAGCGGAAGTATACAACATATAATATCAATTTCTTTTACCGTAATAGCAGTTATAGGAATGGTTACTGTTGGAGGGGCTCTATATTTTCGTTTTATAACTTCCACTGAAGAAATGGTATCTGAGCATAATAAATCTATGTTAGATCAAGTAAATTTGAATTTAGATTCTTATCTGAGGAATATGATGAAAGTGTCTGACACCACTTATTACAATGTAATTAAGAAGAAAGATTTGGCTACAGATACCATAGATAAAGAAATGGACTTATTGTATGAAACAAATAAAGATTCACTTATAAGCATATGTGCCTTTTCGCAAGATGGGGAAGTTATAGCGGCATCTCCTGTAAAACAATTAAAAAGCTCTATCGATCCACGAGTGAGTGATTGGTTTACTAAAGCGATAGATAAGAAAGAAAATTTACATTTTTCAACACCTCATGTTCAAAATTTATTTGTAGATCCAGATTATAAATATCGTTGGGTCGTATCATTAAGTAGGGCTATTGAACTTACTAATAATAAGAAAACAACATCTGGAGTATTGTTAGTTGATATAAATTTTAGTGGAATAGAGCAGATATGTAAAAATGCAAATATAGGAAAGTCAGGATATGTTTATTTAGTTGATAGAGAAGGCGAAATTATTTATCATCCTAGGCAGCAATTGATTTATTCAGATTTAATAGATGAAAATAATAAAATTGAAGCAGCTTATGATGATGGAAATCATATAGAAACTTTCAGAGGAGAAAAAAGATTAGTTACAGTTAAGACTGTTGGATACACTGGATGGAAAATTGTCGGAATTACACCAATGTTAGATATTACTTCAGATTATTATCAAATGAGTATATTTGCTGTGTTCATTATGTCTTTTGCTATCTTTATACTTGTATTTCTTAATATGTTTGTCTCTTCAAGAATAGCTAACCCAATACGATTGTTAGAAAAGTGTGTAAAGAAATTGGAAAATGGAGTAAAAGATGTAGATATTTCGATAAGTGGATCATATGAAGTTCAGCATTTAGGAAAAGCAATTCGTTCTATGGTCAACCAAATGCATACACTTATGGATAACATAATGATTGAACAAGAATCAAAAAGAAAAAGTGAGCTTAATGCTCTTCAAGCACAAATTAATCCCCATTTTTTATATAACACATTGGACTCAATCATATGGATGATAGAAAATGAAAATTATGATGGCGCAATAATTATGGTAACTGCGTTAGCAAAACTTTTTAGAATAAGCTTAAGTAAAGGCAAAAATATAATAACAGTGAGAGATGAAATTGAGCATGCACGAAATTATTTGACTATACAAAATATACGATATAAAAATAAATTCACATATAATATTGAAGTTGATGAGAAAGTTCTTAATTATGGAAGTATTAAATTAATTATTCAACCGCTAATTGAAAATGCAATTTATCATGGTATGGAATTTATGGGGGGAGATGGTGAAATTTTAGTAAAGGCATATACAAAAGATAGTGAGTTATATATCGATGTTGTAGATAACGGACTTGGAATGCTGCAAGATGTTGCGGATAGCCTTTTAACAGGTGAAAGCAAGATTGAAAAGAAGAGCTCTGGTATAGGTTTGAAGAATGTTAATGAAAGAATACAATTATATTTTGGAAAGAGATATGGACTTGAAATTTATAGCGAACCAGATGAAGGGACAACAGTTCGCATTCACATGCCATGTATAGATTTTTATGAAATTAGAAAGAGGGAGGAAGATAAATAGTGAAGAGAAAAAGGAAGCAAATTTTTATTACTTTATTTTTGCTATTAATATTATCTTTTTTACTTTTCTTAAATAATACATTGTGGCATGAAAAAGATATAAGGATATACAACATATCAATTATAACTAGAGGAAGAAACAGTGAAAGCTTAATGATAATGAGACAGGGTATAGAGCAGGCAGCTTCAGAAATGAATGTTAATGTAAGTTTTGTTACTTTGTCGGAAGATAATAGTATTGACGAACAGAAAGAACTTATAGAACGAGAGATAAAAAATAAGGCAGATGCAATAATTATATCGCCTGCAGATTACGAGAAAATGGCAGAACCAATAGAAAATGCTAGAAAAAAGATACCAACTATATTATTTGATTCTACTATAAAATCAGAACATGCTCAACCTAGTATTTCTTGTGATAACTATAAGCTTGGATCTAGCTTGGGGGAAGAATTAATAAAGAACGGAGATATGAACAAGAATATTTTAATAATCAAAAACAACTTAGAGTGCAGCAGTGTAAAGGAACGATATAATGGATTCATGAGTGTTATGAATCGAACAGATAACAAATGTACATTTTGGGATTTTTCAGAAGATAAGCAGACTACTTATTATAATCAAGCTAAAAGTTTGTTAGAGAACAATAATATTGATGTTGTGGTTACATTTGATGCAGGATTATTAGAGAATGTTTCTCAAGCTAAAAAGGATGTAATGGGTATTAACAAAGAAAAAGCATCAATAGAGATATATGGGACAGGAAGTACAAGCAAAATTCTTTCTTTTTTAGAAGATAAGGTTATTAGTGCAACAGCTATTCAAAATGAATTTAATGTAGGATATCTAAGTATAAAATCAGCAGTATATAAGATTAATAAAAAAGATATGCCCAATAACATTATCTCTTCAACAGTTATAAATACAAAAAATATGTATTCGGAAGAAAATCAAAGATTATTATTCCCATTTGTTAGATAAGCACCATAAATGCAAGGATGAACTTTTGTATAAATGTATTGTGGTGCTTGATGGAATCATATGGTGGAGGGATTGTAGTGAGATTAATTAAGAAATTATCAGGGCTTTTAACAGTAGTCTCAATTTTTAATGTATTGTCATCTTGTAGTGCAAATGTGAAATCAGCAAATTATAGTAATGATATTAAGGAAATAAAAATAGGTGTAACCTTATATAAACAAGATGATGCATTCATATCAGAAATTTCAAAGAATATTGAGGATATAGCAAAAGAGAAGGAGAATCAAGGTAAATATAAGATCATTGTGAATGTTGCAGATGCTAAAGGAAATTTAATTAACCAAAGTAATCAAGTAGATAAATTTGTTGCGCAGAATTACGATGTTATATGCGTAAATATGGTTGATCGTACAGCGGCATCTATGATCATTGATAAAGCAAAATCAGCTAATATTCCAATTGTTTTCTTTAATCGTGAACCAGTAGAGGAAGATATGGAAAGATGGAATAAGCTCTATTACGTTGGAGCAGATGCTCAGCAATCAGGTGAGATGCAAGCAAATATCATTATAAATGCTTATAAAAAAGACAATAGAATGGTAGATAAAAATGGAGATGGCAAAATCCAGTATGTAATGCTTGAAGGAGAGCAGGGACACCAAGATTCCTTAATTAGAACGGAATATTGCATCAAAACTATAACTCAGAATGGAATTGAATTAGAGAAATTAGCTGATGATACGGCAAATTGGCAAAGTGCTCAGGCAACAACAAAGATGTCACAATGGATTAAAAGTTTTGGAGATAAAATTGAAGTTGTATTTAGCAATAATGATGAAATGGCACTTGGAGCAATAAATGCAATAAATGATGCTAATATAGGCGGTAAAAAACCACTAGTTGTAGGAATTGATGGGCTTCCTAAAGCGTTAGAGGCAGTGAAAAATGGATCTATGATAGGAACTATTTTAAACGATTCGAAAAAACAGGCAAATGCGATCTTCAATCTTGCATATACATTAGCTTCTCATGGAAATGTAAATTCCATAGAGGGACTTGAGAAAGGAAAGTATATTAGGACTCCACACGCAGAGGTTACTAGTGATAATGTTGATTTATATATAGAAAATAAATAAAATTATGAATAAACCAACTATAATCTATACTTATGCGTATGCTACACCGAAATGAATAATATACTTTTATTCCAGTTTCCGGGCAATTATGATGGGTGATTCTAAGACTATAAAGTTGTACCCAAAGTGCTAGCCTCAAAGACAAGCTTTGAACTAGCACATTTGGAACAACTTATAGCCAAGGAATCACATCCATCAAAATTGCCAATGAAACATTCCACAAAAGTATATCACTCATTTCTGATTGGAATATATTTTATAGTCTGAGTATAGTTTATGATTGTGTTATCTATATGTATGAATAATGTAGAAGTATATTTATTATAAAAAAAGAAGTAAGTCTTTTTCGATTTACTTCCTTTTTTGTATAAGCATACTTCTATTTTTATAAATTTTTATCAGCAGGATCTATAGCTATAGTTAGATTATATTCAATATGCCTTATACCAGTATAAAGTTCTTTATTACACACATAATAAAATAAATGATTTAAGAAATAAAGATGAAATTTAATGTGCTTTTTATGTATAGAAACTGACCATGAAGGCAAAGTCTTCGCAAAGTATTATGAAAATAGTTTTATTTTCGTAGGAACCTTAAGCATCGAGATGCTAGTAAGAGTAGGGAGCTATTTGATAAATCAACGGAGGATAAAAATGAGAAATTCTAAAAAGATATTTGTATTGTGCACCATTATAATTATGATAATAAATTTATCGCTAAATTCTAGTAAGGTAGTTGCTAATTCTAGGTTAACAGCTACTGAAGGAAGGCCAGTAAGAGCAAGCATATTATTACGTACTTTAGAGGATCCATACACCGCATTACTTAAGCAAAGCTTTGAAGAAATTCAGAAAAATAATCAGGGGAATATTGAATTTACTTTTTATGACTGTAAGAATGATCAATCATTACAAAACAGAAATGTTAATTCAATACTTAATGCAGAAAATACAGACATTATATTACTGAATCTAGTAGATCCAACAGGAGTGAGGACAATTGTAGATAGAGTTAAAGAAAAAAATATACCATTAGGTTTATTCAATATAGAACCACTAAATATGGAACCTGTAAAATCCTATGGCAAAGCTTATTTTGTTGGAACAAATCCGGCAGAAGCAGGAATACTACAAGGAGAACTTCTTACTAACCTATGGAATAAAGATAAAAGCATTATTGATAAAAATGGAGATAATATAATGCAATATGTTATGCTTATGGGACCGCGTAATAACTTGGAGGCAATTGGAAGAACTAAGTATTCTGTTTTATCAATCAATGATGCGGGAATTAAAACAGAAGAAATTGCTTTGAGAGTTTGTAATTGGGAAGAAAATTTAGCTAAAGATGCTATGGATGCATTATTCTTATCAAATGCAAATAAAATTGAAGTTATAATTTCTAATAATGATGCTATGGCAATAGGTGCAATTGAGGCATTGCAAAAGTATGGATATAATAGTGGAGATAAAAATAGGACAATACCAATTGTTGGTGTAGATGGGATACCGAAAGCGATACAGCTCATTAATCAAGGAATTATGACTGGATCTGTTCCTCAAGATGCAGCTAGCATGGCAGAAGCGAC
>Ga0183101_1000008_pt1 | contig 28589 bp, 34 predicted proteins | sample Biomet3_FD_127790 | JGI IMG/M metagenome (GOLD analysis project Ga0183101, IMG submission 127790) | Microbial communities from bioreactor (seeded with sewage sludge) at LBNL, California, USA - Biofuel metagenome 3 | ecosystem: Engineered > Bioreactor > Anaerobic > Unclassified ...
AATTTGCCTGGCGGCTTTAGCGCGGTGGTCCCACCTGACCCCATGCCGAACTCAGAAGTGAAACGCCGTAGCGCCGATGGTAGTGTGGGGTCTCCCCATGTGAGAGTAGGGAACTGCCAGGCATCAAATTTAGCGTGCTGATATGGCTCAGTTGGTAGAGCGCACCCTTGGTAAGGGTGAGGTCCCCAGTTCGACTCTGGGTATCAGCACCACTTTATACTTAGGTTAAAGTTCGGCAAGAAGTAAAAGAATTTGTCTGGCGGCTTTAGCGCGGTGGTCCCACCTGACCCCATGCCGAACTCAGAAGTGAAACGCCGTAGCGCCGATGGTAGTGTGGGGTCTCCCCATGTGAGAGTAGGGAACTGCCAGACATCAAACAAGTGAAAAGGCCATCCGTAAGGATGGCCTTTTTGCGTTATATTTTCCGTAAACCAGTCAACCCGGTAAGCGTAGCGTCACCGGGCAGATCAAACGGTTAGTGAATCACCTGTGACAAAAATGCCCGGGTACGTTCGGACTTCGGATGCGCAAAGAATTCATCCGGTGGTGCCTGCTCAACAATCTCTCCACGATCCATAAAGATCACCCGGTCGGCCACAGTTCTGGCAAACCCCATTTCATGTGTTACGCACAACATGGTCATCCCGGATTGGGCCAACCCAATCATGGTATCCAGCACCTCTTTCACCATTTCTGGATCCAGCGCGGATGTTGGCTCATCGAACAGCATAATTTTGGGTTTCATGCACAGTGAACGGGCGATAGCCACACGCTGTTGTTGACCACCTGATATCTGCCCAGGGAATTTATTGGCGTGCTCTGCAATACGCACGCGTTCCAGATAGTGCATCGCCAGCGCCTCGGCTTCCTTTTTCGGCATCTTTTGCACCCAAATCGGTGCCAGCGTGCAGTTCTGCAAAACGGTCAGGTGGGGGAACAGATTAAAGTGCTGAAACACCATCCCCACTTCCTGACGCACGCGTTCGATGTTGCGGATGTCTTCATTCAGCTCAATGCCATCAACAACAATGCGACCCTGCTGATGTTCCTCAAGGTGGTTAATACAGCGAATGGTCGTTGATTTCCCTGAACCTGAAGGGCCGCAAAGTACGATTCGTTCACCCTGCTTTACCTTAAGATTAATGTCTTTCAGGACGTGAAACTGTCCGTACCATTTATTGACGTTTTCCAGCGTAATCATCGCGTCGGCGGGTGTCATAGTAATCTGGCTCATAATTTCCTCAGTGCGGTGTACGCCCGGTGTTAAAGCGCTTTTCCAGATGCTGGCTATAGCGCGACATGCTAAAACAGAAGATCCAGTAGATCAGAGCAGCAAAGACATATCCCTCGGTGGACATGCCCAGCCAGACAGGGTCAACGGTGGCTTGTTGCACACTGCTGAAGAGATCGAACAGTCCGATGATGATCACCAGACTGGTATCTTTAAAGAGCGCAATGATCGTGTTGACCAGACCAGGAATAACCAGCTTGAGTGCCTGCGGGAGTATCACCAGCCCCTGCGTTTTCCAGTAACCCAATGCCAGTGATTCCGCTGCTTCGTACTGACCCTTAGGTAATGCCTGCAGACCACCGCGTACTACCTCAGCGACATAGGCCGACTGGAACAGAATTACCCCGACGAGGGCCCGGATCAGTTTGTCGATCGTCGTGCCTTCTGCCATAAACAACGGCAACATCACCGAAGACATAAACAGAACGGTGATAAGCGGCACACCACGCCAGAACTCAATGAAAATGACGGAGAGCACACGTACGACCGGCATTTTTGAACGCCGTCCAAGTGCGAGTAAAATTCCCCACGGCAGTGCGCCGGCTATCCCGACGGAGGCGATGATCAACGTTAGCGTCAGGCCGCCCCACTGGCGAGTTTCAACACGATCCAGCCCCAGAACGCTGCCATACAACAGCACCCATACAATAATGGGATAGGCAACTGCCCAGCAGGCAATGTAGCGGCCACGGTGAGGCAGTTTTTTCCAGAACATCACGGCGATAGAGAGCAAACCGATAACCAGCGCCAGGTTAATCCGCCAGCGTTGTTCGTGCGGGTACAATCCATACATGAACTGGCCAAAACGCTCGTGGATAAATACCCAGCATGCGCCTGCTTTCGTGCAGTCAGCGCGAGTTGAACCCACCCAGTTCGCCTGCAAAAAGACCCAGTTCAGCAATGGTGGGATTAATTCCCACATGAGCCACAGGCAGACAACTGTCAGCAGGCTATTGCTCCAGCTGGAAAACAGGTTCTTACGTGCCCAGAGAATAACGCGCCCACCTGTCGAGCGGGCAGGACGCGAGGAGTGCGACAATATTGCTTTAGTCATCAGAATTCCTTAGCGCTCAACCAGGGCGATACGGCGGTTATAAAGGTTCATCAGCAACGAGATCGCCAGGCTGATGATCAGATAGACAGACATGGTAATGGCGATGGTTTCAATGGCTTGCCCGGTCTGGTTAAGTACGGTTCCGGCGAACAGTGACACCATATCGGGGTAGCCAATGGCTGCTGCCAGGGACGAGTTTTTGACAATATTGAGGTACTGGCTGGTCAGTGGCGGGATGATGACCCGTAAAGCCTGCGGAATAATGACCTGACGAAGCGTCACCGTATTCGGTAATCCCAGAGAGCGTGCAGCTTCATGCTGCCCATATGGCACGGCCTGGATCCCCGCGCGAATGATTTCAGCAATAAATGCAGAGGTATAAATCGAAAGCGCCAGCGTCAGGGATGCCAGTTCAGGGATTAATACCATCCCACCCTGGAAGTTAAAACCACGAAGATGCGGAATATCCCAGTGCAACGCGGCACCAAACAGCCAGTGTGTCAGTAACGGCAGACCGATGATAAGGGCAACCGCAGTTGGCCATGTCTTACGAAGCTGACCCGTTTTGATTTGGTGTTTACGGTTATAGCGGAATAGCCCTGCAGAGATCACAAGAGCAAGCACAATGGCGGCGATAAAAGCATACAACCCTTCCGCAACCTGTGGTGAGGGAATGTAAAGTCCACGGTTACTCAGGAAAAGCAGGCCGAATGCATCGACAGCCTGGCGTGGACCTGGAAGGTTACGCAGTACGGCGAAATACCAGAAAAAGATCTGCAACAGTGGCGGGATATTGCGAAACGTCTCAATATAAATTGTCGACAGTTTTCGCAGCAGCCAGTTTTCTGACAATCTGGCCAGGCCAATAAAGAATCCCAGTATGGAGGCGAAAACAATACAGAGTGCTGAAACCAGCAGCGTATTCAGTAAGCCGACCACAAACACGCGTCCGTACGTATCTCCTTCCTGATAATCAATAAGATGCTGAACAATACCAAAACCCGCGCTGCGATCCAGAAATGCAAAGCCGGAGGTGATACCGCGATTATTCAGGTTGGTAACCGTGTTATGAATTAAATAAACGACGATGACCACAACCGCGATGATAGCAATAATCTGGAATAGCCAGGCGCGGACCGCGGGATGAGAAAAGGATAACGATCCTTTTACGATTGGGCGGTGATGGGACATAAAGAAACCTCGGTAACCATGACTCTGGACTGGGCACTGCGTGCGCAGTGCCCGTTACAGCAAATGCTTAACGAACTGGCGGTGCGTACTGAATGCCGCCGTTATTCCAGAGATTGTTCTGGCCACGTTTGATCTTCAGCGGGCTTTCCGATCCCACATTGCGTTCAAAGATCTCAGAGTAGTTACCAACCTGTTTGATGATGTTGTAGGCCCACTTGTTATCCAGCTTCAGGTCTTTGCCGAAATCACCCTCTTTACCCAGCAAATGTGCCATATCCGGGTTGGAAGGGTTGGCTGCTTTTTCATCAACGTTCTTCGAGTTGATGCCCATCTCTTCTGCGTTCAGCATGGCGAACAATGTCCAGCGAACGATAGAGAACCAGTCTTCATCGCCACGGCGGACAACCGGCCCAAGAGGCTCTTTGGAGATAACTTCAGGCAGGACAATCCACTCCGCAGGGTTGCTGAGCTTAATACGCAAGGCATACAGCTGCGACTGATCGGATGCCAGCGTATCGCAACGACCGGACTCCAGTGCTTTGGCTGATTCGTCAGAACGATCGAAGGTCACTGGGGTGTACTTCATGTTATTCGCTTTGAAATAATCAGCGACATTAAGCTCGGTATCGGTACCAGCCTGAATACAAACGGTCGCACCGTCCAGTTCTTTGGCGCTTTTCAGGCCCGCTTTATTATGGGTAAGGAAACCAATGCCGTCGTAATAGGTGACCCCGGTAAATGACATTCCCATTCCCGCGTCACGGGAGGAAGTCCAGGTGGTATTACGGGAGAGCATATCAACTTCGCCAGACTGAAGCGCCGTGAAACGTTCTTTCGCCGTCAGCGGGGTATATTTGACTTTGCTGTCATCGCCGAAAACGGCAGCGGCTACGCCACGGCAGACATCAACATCAATACCCGTAAATTTGCCGTTCGCATCGGCATAAGAGAAGCCAGGCAAACCGTCACTGATACCGCATTGTACAAACCCTTTTTTTTTCACGGCGTCCAGTGTCGTACCCGCATGGGCCTGACCCGCTACAGCAAACAACACGCCCGCGGCGGCCAGGCTGGCTATCATCGTCTTTTTCATAATGCATCCTGTGTGGCGAAATTTATCGTTATAGAGGCGTTTTAAACGCTTTGACCTGTCTGTGGCATTGGCCAACGTTTATAAAGCAAACGTAATGCCAGGTTTTGCGCTCAACAAAATAAGAGACAAGTGAACGCATAATGCTGAGTGTAGACAGGGTTAAATAAATCGAATGCCCCGAAACGGTGCGAAATTACAACCTGCGCCACAAATCAGAGCAAAAGTTTGATTATCTGTTAGCTAAAAACATCAGATAGTTGCTGGCGTGAATATTGGTAGGGTATTAAATGTAATTAATATGTGAAAATCATCACGATGGAATATGAAATTTAAATAGATACACAAAAAAGATGTGACTGGCTTCAGGCTAAAATTAATCTGTAGAGAAATGGTGGGGCTATTTTTTTACTTATCTGAAAATGCTGCACTATTTAAAAGCAAAAAGCGCGGACAGAGCCGCGCTTTCAAAGAGTGATGCCCCTGGGGGTTACTTAGTCAGGGCAACGATACCCAGCGTCAAACCAGCCACTGCAGCAGCACCACCAGCGATAGCACCCGCGGTTTCCCAGTTATCCTGGGTCGTACCCTTCATACAGGTATTGGTATGAACCAGTCGGCCCTGATCGTCGTATACCGGCACACATGGTGAGTCGTGCGCGCACCCAGCAAGCAGCGCAGCGAGTAGTGCAACGGAAATGAATCTTTTCATGATGTTACCTCAGTATTATTTCTCATCCGCTATAAAGCCAGGAGGGCTATTAACGAACTGGAGGCTATTTTACCACTGCGATAAGCCCACGTTGCATGGGGAATAATCTCAAATTATGTTGATTGTAAAAATCGTGGAGAAAAATGACATACCCGGATGGATTAATGGCGAAAGTAGGGTGTTGTAAGGGGGGCATTTTTACTTAATGCAAATAACGCTGTGATTATAAGACACCTAATTCACTGTTTCAGTTAAAAATAAGAAAGGCACCGGGGGTGCCTTTCAGGTATTCATTAATCTTTATGGCCTGTAAACCGTCGCCGGACAACAACGAAGAAAACAGGTACGAAGAAGATAGCCAGGAGCGTTGCAGAAAGCATGCCTCCCATGACCCCTGTCCCGACGGCATTTTGTGCGCCACTCCCGGCTCCACGGCTAATCACCAGTGGCAAAACGCCAAGAATAAAGGCAAGCGAAGTCATCAGGATAGGGCGAAGACGCATCCTTGAGGCTTCCAGCGTTGCCTCAATAATGCCTTTACCCTCTTTCTCCATCAGGTCTTTGGCAAACTCAACGATCAAAATGGCATTTTTGGCCGATAAGCCAATCGTTGTCAGGAGGCCAACCTGGAAGTAAACGTCATTGTTCAACCCGCGCAGAGACGCCGCCAGAAGCGCACCAATGACCCCCAGCGGTACAACCAGCATGACGGAAAAAGGAATGGACCAGCTTTCATAAAGGGCAGCCAGGCACAGGAACACCACAATCAGTGATATGGCGTACAGCGCAGGTGCCTGGTTACCTGAAAGCCGTTCCTGATATGACATTCCCGTCCAGTCATAGCCGATACCGGAAGGCAGTTTCGCTGCGAGGCTCTCCATCATGACCATCGCTTCACCGGTACTTTTACCCGGTGCGGATTCGCCGAGGATCTCCATAGACGGCATCCCGTTGTAGCGTTCCAGACGAGGTGAGCCGTACACCCAGTGAGAACTGCTAAAGGCGGAGAAAGGTACCATCTCGCCATTTGCGCTGCGCACATAGAGGTTGTTGATATCCCCTGGCAGCATGCGGAAATGAGCATCGGCCTGCACGTAAACTTTCTTCACGCGTCCATGATCGATAAAGTCATTTACATAGGTTCCCCCTAAGGCCGTCGAGATCGTCTGATTGACGTCAGAGAGACTGACGCCCAGCGCCTGTGCTTTCTCTTGATCGACATCCAGCTTGAACTGAGGGGTATCTTCCAGTCCGTTAGGACGTACGCGTACCAGCAGGTCTGGGTGCTCTTTAACCATGCCAAGCAGCTTATTACGTGCCTGAGTTAGCTGTGTATGGCCCAGGTTTGCCTGATCAATCAGCTCAAAGTCGAAGCCCGTTGCGGTACCAAGCTCGATGATTGCTGGCAGGTTAAATGGAAATACGAGGCCATCTTTTATCTGACTGAATGCTTTCGTTGCACGGCTAACGATCGCTTCAACGCTATTTTCCGCACCAGGCCGATCTTCCCAGGGTTTCAGGCTCACAAAGGCGATACCGGAGTTCTGACCCTGGCCGCTAAAGCTAAAACCGTTAACGGTAAAGACGGATTCAACATTGGCCTTCTCTTTGTTCAGGTAATAATCATTAACCTGATCGAGCACTTGCTGAGTTCGCGTTTGTGTCGCGCCAGCGGGGAGCTGAACCATCGTCATAAACACCCCCTGATCCTCTTCAGGCAGGAATGAGGTGGGTAAGCGCAGGAACAGTACCGCCATGCCGCCAACGATGATCACATACACCACCAGATAGCGCCCGGTCTTACGTAAAATACCGCTCACGCTGTTGCTGTAATGTTCCACACTCTTATCAAAGAGCGCATTGAACCAGCCAAAGAAGCCACCTTTCTTCTCGTGATGTTCACTGGAGACGGGTTTAAGTAATGTTGCACATAGCGCTGGCGTTAAGATCAGCGCGACCAGCACGGACAGCGCCATTGCCGAAACAATCGTTAGCGAGAACTGACGATAGATGGCCCCCGTCGATCCGCCAAAAAAGGCCATTGGAATAAAGACTGCCGAGAGCACCATTGCAATGCCCACCAGTGCGCCCTGGATCTGCTCCATCGACTTCTGCGTTGCCTCTTTTGGCGGCAGCTTGTCCTCAACCATGACACGTTCGACGTTCTCGACCACCACAATGGCGTCATCGACCAACAGACCTATCGCCAGCACCATCCCAAACATCGTCAGGGTGTTGATGGAGAACCCGAACGCCGCCAGAACCGCGAAGGTACCCAGCAGGACGACCGGAACCGCGATCGTGGGGATGAGCGTCGCCCGCAGGTTTTGCAGGAACAGATACATGACCAGGAAGACGAGAATAATCGCCTCAAACAGTGTCTTCACCACTTCATGGATAGAGATTTTCACAAAAGGCGTGGTGTCATACGGGTAGACCACCTTTAGCCCTTGCGGGAAGAACTGTTGCAGTTGTGCCAGTTTGCTTTTGATGGCTGCAGCTGTATCCAGTGCGTTTGCACCGGTTGCGAGCTTAATCCCCAGACCGGTTGCCGCCTGTCCGTTGATCCTGGTGACCATATTGTAGTTTTCGCCACCCAGTTCAATGCGCGCCACATCCTTCAGATGAACCATAGAACCGTCCTGATTCACCTTCAGCGTCACGCGGCCAAATTCTTCCGGTGATTTAAGGCGGGTTTGCGCAATGATGGAGGCGTTCAGTTGCTGGCCCGGAACAGACGGGGTTCCGCCTAACTGGCCCGCTGCAATCTGGTCATTCTGTGTTTTCAACTGGTTGATAACATCCAGCGGCGTCAGCTGGTATTTATTCATCGCATTGCTGTCGAGCCAGATGCGCATCGCGTACTGGGCACCAAACAGCTGAACATCACCTACCCCCGTGGTTCGACTAATCGCATCTTTGACGTTAGAAGCGACATAGTCAGAGATATCATCCTGGGTGAGATTTTTATTGTCTGAAACAAAGCCAGCAACCAGCAGGAAGCTGCTACTGGACTTCTCGACGCCAATCCCTTGTTGCTGTACGTCTTGCGGCAGCAACGGCATGGCGAGCTGAAGTTTGTTCTGAACCTGAACCTGCGCAATGTCCGGGTCTGTTCCTGACTCGAAGGTTAGCGTGATAGTGACGCTACCTGCGGAATCGCTGGTGGAGGACATGTACATCAGGTTATCGATACCGTTCATGTTCTGTTCGATAACCTGGGTCACGGTATCCTGCACCGTCTGGGCGTCAGCACCCGGGTAGGTTGCTGTTATGGCAACGGCGGGTGGTGCAATGGTTGGATACTGTGCAACAGGAAGTTTGAGAATAGCCAGCCCGCCCGCAATCATCAGTATGATGGCGAGTACCCAGGCGAAAACCGGCCTTTGTATAAAGAAATTAGCCATGTTGTCGTCCCTTAACTGGCAGGATTATCAGCGGTGTCGGGTGTGGCGACGACGGTGGTGCCTGGTCTGGCTTTTTGTAAGCCGCTGACAATAACACGATCACCGTTTTTCAGCCCTTCCGTCACCAGCCAGCGATCGCCAATCGCCTGTGGGGCAACGACCGTACGTGACTCAACCTGGTTTTTATCGTTAACAACCAGTACGGTTGCGTCACCACGTGGTGTACGTGTCACCCCTTGCTGTGGAATCAGAATGGCATCCGGCTGCGTACCTTCATCAATGCGCGCGCGGACAAACATGCCCGGTAACAGCAGGTGTTGAGGATTTGGGAAAATGGCGCGCAGGGTAATCGAGCCGGTACTTTCATCGACCGTGACATCTGAGAACTGCAACGTACCTTTCAGCGGATAAGGTTGACCGTTTTCCATCAGCAATTCGACGCTGCTGGTGGTATCCCCTTTTTGCAGGCTCGTCTGCTTGAGTCGCATAAAATCATTGCTGGACTGTGTGACGTCGACATAAATCGGATCAAGCTGTTGTACCGTTGCCAGTGCGGTCGCCTGCCCGTTGGTGACGAGCGCCCCCTCAGTCACGCTGGATTTACCGATACGGCCATTGATAGGGGACGTGACTTTGGTGTAGGCAAGATTGATACGCGCACTTTCGACGCCTGCCTGTGCGGCCACAACGCTGGCATCAGCTTGTTGAGCCGTCGCCACCGCCTGATCGTACTCCTGTTTACTCACGTACTGCGTGCCGACCAGCGGGAGATAACGTTTCACCGTCAGGTGGGCAATATTCGCTGCCGCCTGCGCTTTTACCAGCTCCCCTTTGGCGTTGTCATACGCCGCCTGATACGTTGCGGGATCAATCTGATAAAGCGAGTCGCCCGCTTGCACATCGCTACCTTCCGTAAAGTTGCGACGCAGGATGATGCCGTTAACCTGAGGACGAACCTCCGCGACGCGGAAAGCGTCCGTTCTGCCAGGAAGTTCAGTTGTCACTGCCAGTGGTGCGCTTTTCACAATATGAACGCTGACCTGAGGCGCTTGCGGATGTTGTGGCTGGTTTTCCTGCCCATCACATCCGGTGAGCAGTGCGGCGCAGACAATAAAACCGGATAAAGGTAAGAGTCTGAAGTGATTCGTCATTACTGTTCCTTTAAATACCCATTAACCGATATTCGTTCGTGGATCGGCGATCGGGGCAGGGGAGACAAAACAAAATGTAGCTGTATATAATAATGAGGGTATTTAGTGTTTTTTAATTTATAAGTGCGAATAAATGGGCGGCGATACAAAAATCAGAATCGGACCCGGTAAATTCAACAGTATGTTTTTGATAAGTTTATCGGATAAATGAGGTTTTAAGAGTTTAATGCATCTGCATTGTGAATTTAATTGTCGTTATACATTCATATAAATTATAAATTCATTGAATTGACTTTTTTTGTGCAAAACTAAAATGAATTTTAGGGAATACTTTTGCTTACAAAACCCAGCCTGTATTTTCAAACAATGCATCAACCATGTGAGTAATGAGTAGAGGTCTATGGCACGTAAAAAGAAAGAAGAGGCTCAAAAAACCCGACAGCAACTGCTTGAAGCGGCTATCACGCAGTTTGCCACGCGTGGTGTAGCCAACACGACGCTGACGGATATCGCTGATGCTGCAAAGGTTACACGCGGGGCGGTTTACTGGCATTTCACCAGCAAATCAGAAATATTTAATGCTATCTGGGAGCAGCAATTACCGTTTCGTGAAATTATTCACGACCGGTTATCTCTTTCCGAAAATGATGATCCGTTGTTAGTCATTCGTGAAAAATTCATCACTGCATTGCAATATATTGCGCACGAACCCCGCCAGTGTGCACTTTTACAGATCCTGTATCATAAATGTGAATTTAATAGCGATATGATTTCAGAGTGTGAAATCAGAAGACGTATTGGCTTTAACTATGAATCTCTGCGTGTTTCGCTGGAAAAATGCATTTCGCAGAAACTCATTTCACCACAGGTGAATGTTGAACTGACGTTGATCGTTTTTCATGGTTTTTTTAGCGGAATAATTAAAAACTGGTTAATGAATAAAGACAGTTTTAATCTTTATCAACAAGCTCCTGCGCTGGTTGATAACATTCTGGCGACACTGCATGTTACGCGAGTACCGCCTTATGATGATATTTACGGTTCAGCGTCAGGTAACATTTCTCCGTGCTCGCAAAGTGCTTCAATATCCAGCGCACTAACCGGTTTACCTAACAGATAGCCCTGAAGGGTGTTACAGCCCAGCTCCGTCAAAAACGTTTGCTGCTCTTCAGTTTCCACACCTTCAGCCACGACTTTCAGGTTCAGCGTTTTTGCCAGAGCGACTATTGCCGAAACAATTGTCGCATCATCGCTTTCGCCACTTAACTCTTTCACAAAAGCACGATCGATTTTCAACTCACAGGCAGGTAAGCGTTTGAGATACAACAGGCTCGAATACCCTGTACCAAAGTCATCAATCGACGCTTTCACGCCCGCATCTGTTAGCTCTGTCAGCACCCGAACGCTCTCCTCCGGGTTGCTCATTGCCGTTGTTTCAGTGACTTCAAGGATCAGCATTTCCGGCGGCACATTGTGACGCGCCAGGCAGCCGAGAACCGTCTTAACCAGCGAAGGTTGTTCAAACTGCAGTGTCGACAGATTCACGGCCATCGACCAGCTCTGATGCCCCTGAAGGTGCCATTCACGCAGCTGACGACAAGCTTCGTTGATCACCCAGTTGCCAATAGGAATGATCAGGCCTGTTTTTTCTGCCAGCGGCAGGAACAACTCTGGCGTCAGTAACCCCTGCTTTGGGTGTTGCCAGCGCAGCAGCGCCTCAAAACCGAGGATTGGGCCTGCCGGGGCATGGAATTTGGGCTGGTAGAGCAGGCGTAACTCAGCACGCTCGACGGCCAGCCACAGATCGTTCATCAGCTGGAGATGGGACTGCGCCAGGGTGTTCATGGAGGGCTGGAAAAAGTGATAACCGTTACGGCCCATATGCTTCGTGTGGTACATCGCCGCATCCGCGTTAAACATCAGTTCACGATCGGTTTTGCCGTCGTGAGGGTAAAGTGCAATACCAATGCTGAGGGTTACCACCAGTTCATAAGGATCCAGATTAAACGGGTTATCAATGGCACGAACCAGTGAACTTGCCAGAGACGCCGCATCATCCGGGCCTTCCGCCTCGGTCAGCAGGACAAACTCATCCCCCCCGATACGTGCCAGAGTGAACTGGCCTTTCAGGGGGAGCAGCAAACGCTGCGTAACGGCGACCAGCAGCTTATCGCCGACATCATGGCCATAGGCATCATTGATGGCTTTGAAACCGTCGAGATCCATGAACATCAAGGCAAAATGTATCCCTTCGCGGTCCGCTTTGCTGATGGCCTGATCGAGACGGTCTTCCAGCAGGATGCGATTAGGCAGACGCGTCAGCGTGTCGTGCAGCGCCAACTGGGCCAGTTCCCGGTTAGCTTCTGCAAGAGAAGAGGCCAGCAAAGAGGTGCGGGCCTGAAGGCGGGCGTCCAGCATGGATACGAGTAATGTGATCCCCAGAATGGAGAGCGCAACCACGCTCACCAGAACCGCCAGCCAGCTGCCGTTAATCCCGTGGTGGTGTGCCATCGTCGACATCGGAAACTGTGCGGCTTTCATACCGGCATAGTGCATACCGGCGATGGCAATCCCCATCGTGATGGCGGCCCCCAGGCGCATCAGGGCAACCTGTGCGGCTTCGTGACGCAGGCGGAAGGTCAGCCACAATGCGGCGAGTGAAGCGGCAAGCGCGATGACGACCGAAATGGCCACCCATGTTTTATCCCAGATAATACCGGGAGTGATCTCCAGCGCTGCCATGCCGGTGTAATGCATGGCGACAATACCTGCGCCCATCGCTAGCGCGCCGGGCAACAGGCGGCGCAAACGTAACTTCTCGCAACTGACGAGCCACAGCGCAAACATTGACGAGCCAATGGCGATGACCATCGAGAGCACCGTCAACGTGGCGTTGTAACTCATGCTCATGGAGAGATCCATCGCCAGCATGCCAATAAAGTGCATAGCCCATACGCCAATGCCCATTGCAATACCGCCACCGGCCAGCCAGATACGGGCTGCGGCTCCCTGGCTTCCGGCGACGCGCGCGGCCATATTTAGCGCGGTATAGGCAGCAAGGATAGCGACAACAAAGGAGGTGAAGACGAGGAATTGGTTGTATTGGCTAACCAGCATGGTCTGTTCTACTCGTTGAGAGGCGTTACGCTAGAGTGGTTCGGAAGGGCTGAGACATTATCACCGTCAGATAACGACTAAAAGTGATTTAAAGCCCTTAATTTTATGTGTGATAACAAAGTTATAGGTGATGTCAGGAGGTTAGTCGAGCTCAGAACAGTTGACGAGTTTGAGTGGATTCACGGAATTCATATTACGACACTTATCGGTTTCGGTGCTCATTAGTTCAATCCATTGCATCAGCAACGCATCGAAAATGAAAACGGAGATAGCAAAGACCACGAGCCACCAGTATTTACGAATCATTGTGTCATTCCGGGAGAAGAGAACCTGTAAGGTGGTGGAAATATACACGAAACGCGGCGGTTTAAAAGCGAGAAAAGAGAAGGTTTACAAAGCGTTGACGGTCGTGAATGCGGGCAATAAAAAAGGCGCTTCCCCATGCCGAAGAGCGCCTTTTTAAACAAGCAATTAGCTAATCGAAATTAGTTCATGCCGTATTTTCAAAGCCTACGTTTTTTACCGTTCGGCTATGTTTGCCAATGTTTATCTATCATACTGATACAAAACAATAAAATAGTATTTACGGTTTGCCTTTGTTCATTGCCGTTCATAGAGTAACATTGAGATGTGCAGTCAGTGGTGCAGTCAGTTTGCTGCGCTAAATGATATGAACTGAGGTTTTCATGGCTGGTGGAACGAATAAATTAAGCGATACTTCGCTGCGTAAAATGCTTGGTCGGGAAAGCCCCGGAGATAGCTTTTACGCTGACGGCGATGGGCTGAGTGTGAAGGTCTCCCGTGCCGGGATTCTGACCTGGTATTTCACCTTCAGGGTTGGTGGACGGGAATCCACATCGCAGCGCATTAAGCTAGGGAACTATCCCGAGCTTTCACTTAAAGCTGCGAGAGAGAAACGAGAGCAGTGCCGATCATGGCTGGCCGAAGGTAAAAACCCAAAACACCAGTTAAGCGTGACGACTCAGGAAACGCTAAAGCCGGTGACGGTAAAAGAAGCCCTGGATTACTGGATCAGGGAATACGCCACCCATAAGCGTGCGAACGTCGAGAAGCACACCGAGCAGCTCAAGAAGCATATCTTTCCTTATATAGGTAATTATCCGCTGTCGATGTGTGAAACCCGGCATTGGCTGGAGTGCTTTTCCCGTGTAAGGAATGAAGCACCAGTGGCCGCAGGCTACCTGCTGCAAATGTGTAAGCAGGCCCTGAAGTTTTGCCGCGTCCATCGATATGCTGTGAGCAACGTCCTGGACGACCTGACGATCGATGATGTAGGAAGAAAGCAGAGTAAGCGCGACCGGGAACATACCAGACAGGAGCTTGCCGATATCTGGCAGGCAAGTACCGGACTCAAATTTAAGCCCTACTACTCCGCGCTGCTGCACCTGCTGGTGGTGTTTGGCTGCCGAACGCAGGAGCTACGTCTTTCCAAACCGGCTGAGTGGGATCTTAAGGAATGGGTTTGGACCGTACCGAAAGAGCACAGCAAAGGCGGTGAGAAGATATTACGGCCAATCCCAGTATCTATACGGCCGTTTATTGTGGCGTTGCTTGAGCAGCACAGAAATAGTGGCCTGCTGCTGGGCGAGATGAAGAAGCCAGAGGCGGTCAGCCAGTGGGGGCGAGGTATTCATAAACGCCTGGGGCATTCCGAGCCCTGGACGCTTCACGACCTGCGCCGCACGTTCTCCACCACATTAAACAATATGGGGATCGCGCCTCATGTGGTCGAGCAGTTACTGGGACATACGCTGGGTGGCGTTATGGCCGTATACAACCGCAGCCAGTATCTTCCCGAAAAACTGGATGCACTGAATAAATGGATGGAACGGTTAGAGGTTATCTCTACTGGCGATTCAAATGTAATGATTCTTAAGGTGGCAAAATGAAAGATTTCGAGTTACCAGCATTAGAGTATTGCACATTAGAGCGGGCTACCAGATTTATTGGCGCAGGCTGTGAAGTTGAAGACTTGCTCCATTGGGCGGAAATCGGCGCAATTAATCTATCGCATGAGTTTGGGCGTGATGACTCAATGTTAGGTTACATAGAATTTGATGGCACCCTTATGGATGTTGCAAATAAAATATTTAACTCAGAACAAAGACATGATTATTACATCAATGTCTCTGAGTTCTCTATCATTGCGACATCTGATTTTGAATGTTGTGAAACGGTTGAGCAGGTGGCTGAGGTCTTAACAAAATATGGAGATAAGCCCAGAGTTAAAGCCTACCTTAAAGGTGTATGGAATATATCAAGTTTCATTATTAACCGTGATTTTACGGCTCCGTATGTGAAGCTTTGCTTTTCTCCTTTGGGTGATATTGATATTAGTTGTAATGCAAGTGTAAATGATGAGAGTAGGTTTTCGGAAAAAGATTTGCTCGTCTCTAGAGAAGCAATTTCTGTCATATTGGGAGATGAGAGCAAAGTAAGGAAATTAACTGTAGGTAGAAAAAAAGTTTATGAAATGGGAAATGAAACTACTGTCAGTAAAGAGGAAGTTAGTAAGACAATAGCGAATAACAGAGCATCAATGATTAAAGCATTATTAGCTATTCATTATGGTGATGATGTGGCAGAAAGCCCAAGAAAATTTATTGAAAGTAAAGATAGTGAAATATGTAAGGATTTCCAACTGAGAGGGATAGCACTGCCTTCTGGGAAAACCATTGCTGATTGGCTTAAGGATGCTGACATAGACTTTGCCTAACGGAATTTCCTCCGCCAGACTGGAACTTTCCAGAGGATCATTACCATAAATATTTAAATGCTCTCGAACCTTAACGAACGAGAGCATTTTTTTATGAACCAATCTAAACAATCACAACCGCCAGCCGAACGAGTGATCCGTGAAGCTGAGTGTCGGCAGTTAACCGGCATATGCCGCACAACACGCTACATGATGGAAAAAGAAGGTCAATTTCCCGCTCGTCGCAAATTGGGTGGCCGCGCTGTTGGCTGGCTTCTTTCCGAGGTTTCTGCATGGCAGCAGAGTCGCCAGACGGCGTAAGGGGTGGGGGATGTCAGATAAAACAAAGGCGGCCATGCAGGGCCGCCCAAGTTATCACATCAAATCTAAACAGGATCAGCATACCAGGCCTTGCGCTGGTGGTCAAAGCCTGAGCGTTCCTGTAATTGCAGGAACTGTGTCAATGGCGCGGTTACGTGAAACTACCCAGAAATTGGGTTGTGTATGGTGTACGGCATTGGCGCACACCCCATTTCCCCAAATCTGGGGAGAACTTGCTCAACGTGCCGGGTGTACTGCATTGCAGCAAACCCCGGAGAAATCCCGTAGTTTCGACCGTTACCCAGATATTGGGTATCACTCCTTGTCGGCTTCCTTGGCCTTCCTGCGCTGGCGGCGTTTGATCTCGCCTTGCATGGCAGAGTTAATAAACTGCCCTGTACTTTCGCCGGGATTTTTCACCGACTCCATGCCTTCAATGATTTCGTGTGCGATACGAGCTGTTACTGATTGTGATTTTGCATTCTTTGAACCGGTTGCCATGTCTACATTCTCCAAAAATGAGTGTAAGACACTATACACGAAAAATTATTACTTGGAAGCATTGACGTGTAAGACACTCGCGGGCTATTGTGTGTCTTACACCTTGTTTGAGTTAAGGTGCGTAAATAGCGAAGCCCGGCAGTGCGCTAACACTAACCGGGCCTCTGACCACAATGTTATCGGAGCTAACAATATGGCTGAATTACAGTCTACCCAAACTCGTCCTGAATTTACATGGCGTTTTCTCGCTCTTAACCGTCACGACAAAAAGGCCAAGCCTTGCCGTTTGTCCATCGAGGCATCAACCGAACGTGAAGCACGCCGTATCTTAGCGCCGCATTTCATTCTGTCTCTGGCTGCTCGACTGCCGATTCAGGAGGTGCGCCATGCATAAGCCCAAATGGTCGGAAATTGACATTGAAGATGAACTGCGCCGCCTGGAAGCGTTGCTCTCAACATCGCTGTATATGAATTTTGATGATGAAACCGAGTACAGCGTTGCGATGGATCTGATCAGCATGTCGTTGTCCCGCGTTCGTGAACTAAAAGCGGCAAGTGAGGTGACCCATGCGTGACATTTACCATCAGCTTGTTAAGAGCACTCCTGATTTTAAAAACTTCACTGATGAGGCTTTGGCTGAATCCAGCGATTTATATTCTTCTGGCGCATTTGCCATCAATAGTGCGCTCACACTGATCGGAAATCTGGCGTTTGATGCAACCAATGCAGAGGACTATTCCGATGAAGATGCCCGGCGTGATTTGATCCTTGTAAGCCATGCATTGCGTCACCTTCCCAGAATGGCGCAAGCACTCAATCAGAGTAGTGATGCTGCGGATTATGTACGTACCCAGCGCAAAAACAACCGGGAGGCTTAAAGTGATTACTCCTGAAATAAGTGACCGCTGGTCGGAAAAGAACGGTGAAATGATTACGGTGAGCAATATTGCCTTTAATCGGGTGACATTCGTCCGTGATGGCTATGAATATCCCTGCGTATTTTCGCTGGAAAGATTTGTTAAAGAATTCACCTTTGTAAGTCGGGAGGGTGGGATATGAAAAACGCGCCTAACCTGAAACATCTGCCAAAGGAAAAACATACCGAAGCCGTTATTTTTGCTGGAACTGATGCATACGCTCATGCAAAGGGATGGGAAGAAGGCCTGGGTAAACAAATTGCCGAAGATACAACACCACCTATCTATCTTGGGCCAAAGCAACTGGCGGAATTGGATAACCTGCAAATTATCGATAAAGGTCGTAGAAGTGCCCGTGTGTATCTGGCCGGGAGTATTGAGCCGATGCTGATTAACGTCATTGGTGAGAAGCTGGCGCACGCCGGGGTGCAGGATGCCAAATTGTATAAGGGGATTCCCGATCGTCAGCCAGAGGACTGGCACGACTACCTGAACCGGGTACGGGAAGAATCCAGAGTTGAAGAAAGTAATATCCGTCAGTTGCCAATAACGAAGAGGGAACGGACTCAGGAGTTTGTAGAAGTTAGCCCTGCACTTAATCAGATGGGGGCCAGCCAGCGCGGAGAAGTGCTACTGGCTCATTATGACGGTGAATTGGCAATTCATGCTGACTCGGACACGGTGCACCACTATAACGGTGTGGTGTGGACCCCGCTTCCGGATAAAGAACTGCAACGCGAAATGGCACAGATTTACATAGATGCTGAAGTGGCCTATTCGCAGAACGCCATTAAATCGGCGGTGGAAACCATGAAGTTGAGTCTTCCGGTCATGGGCGTGACAGCCCGCAACCTGATTGGGTTCAGCAATGGGGTATTTGATACCCGAACGGGGCAATTCAGGCAGCACAGCAAAACAGACTGGTTGCTGATCGCCAGTGAATTACCATTCAGTCCACCAGCAGAAGGTGAGACTCTCGCCAGCCACGCGCCGAACTTCTGGAAATGGCTCCGCCGTTCCGTGGCTAGTAATGACCGCAAAACAGATCGTGTGCTGGCAGCGTTGTTTATGGTGCTGGCTAACCGTTATGACTGGCAGCTTTTTCTTGAGGTAACGGGGCCGGGTGGTAGTGGTAAAAGCGTCATGGCGGAAATATGCACGATGCTTGCGGGTAAGGCCAACACCGTATCAGCCAGTATGAAAGCGCTGGAGGATGCGAGGGACAGGGCGCTGGTGGTTGGTTACTCGCTGATCATCATGCCTGATATGACCCGCTACGCTGGAGATGGTGCAGGGATTAAGGCGATTACGGGCGGTGATAAGGTTTCCATTGACCCGAAACACAAAGCACCTTATTCGACCCGGATTCAGGCGGTAGTACTGGCCGTCAATAACAATGCTATGACCTTTAGTGATCGAAGCGGGGGGATATCGCGTCGTCGGGTGATATTCAATTTTTCCGAGGTTGTGCCGGAGAATGAGCGAGATACGATGCTGGCCGAGAAGATAGAGGGGGAGCTTGCCGTGATAATTCGTCACCTGCTGACCCGGTTTGCTAGCCAGGACGAAGCCAAACGGCTACTGCACGAACAGCAGAAATCCGAAGAGGCACTTGCTATCAAGCGTGAGGGTGATTCGCTGGTGGACTTCTGCGGCTATCTGATGGCCTCCGTAGTGTGTGATGGGATGTTTATCGGTAACGCCGAAATAGTGCCTTTCAGCCCACGCAAGTATCTCTATCACGCTTATCTGGCATACATGCGGGCCAATGGTCTGAGCAAGCCAGTGTCGCTCATGCGCTTTGGTACTGATATGCCAGGCGCAATGTCTGAGTATGGGAAGAAGTACGAAAAACGGAAGACCAAGCACGGTATCAGGTCAAACGTTACGCTACACGATGACTCAGACGACTGGATGCCATCATGCTCAGGTACTACTGAGAGCACTCAGGCAGAGTAAAGTTATAGATTAAGTGTTCACCAGTATTCACCCTGTTAAAAAGTCTATTAATAACAGAGGATTAAAGGGTGAACACTTATTTGTTAAGTATTCACCAAGTATTCACCTGTTCACCTTTTTATTGTTTTTTGTTCTTAATGGTGAAGAGTAGGGTGAATACTAGTGAATACCTTAAAGAACAGTCTTCACCATGTAACACAATGAATTTAATTAGGAAATTATCAAAGGTGAACAGGTGAACACTTAAACGTATATTTTTTAATTTTATAGCAGACTGAAAACATAATTGATGGAGGGTGAATTATGACAGCTAATGATTTTATGGAAGAGCAGGAACTGTTCGCGTTGCTGGGTAAGAAAAAAACAGCCGTGTGGCGCTTACGCAAAGATCATGGATTCCCCAATCCAGTACTCACCTACCCTTCACGTTACAGCCGTAGAGCTGTAATGAAATGGCTTGAAGATGGAGGGGTTAACCAGAAGGTAAAATGATTTCAAAATTATTTGTGGTTAATAATTGGCAGAGTAAGAAAACTATCAGTATTGAGAGCGCAAGCGCTATCCTGTGAAAATTGATTGAATGCGGTATATGTAACAATTAAAATTTGGTGGTTAATATATGAGCAAAGAAAATAAGACCTTGATCGAGCAAATTGAGTCCGAAATCAGACTTTGCTTTTTGGGGTATTTGCATCCTGATATGCCCCGTGAAATTGCAGAGCAGGCCGCTTCAGATATGGCAACTGAGGCGATCGGGAGAATTATAGAGCATGGTGCTAGTGTGGGGCTTTCAGAAGTGGAATCCATGCGCCACTTACTGTTATCAATGAAAAAGACCGGAAATGTAGCCACGCTCGGAAAAACTATCCACTAAAGGAATGAATCATGACAAGCAAAAGTGATGACGTTTTTTATTCGAAGGTACTAATCCATAAAATGGTAGAGCATAAAAATATGTTTGGCATACCAGACAGTAAAGCAGAATTGCAGATCATGCCGCTGAGAGATTATCGCAAAATGGTGAAGAGAGAGTCTTTCTTCTTTGTCGACCACAATGGCTTCCTGCGACATCAATTTTCTGGCGAACCTATTGCAGCCAGCAAAGAGCAACTGGATATCCTTATTGGGGAACTGAAGGCGAAGAGAGAGCTTCTTGATGATGCTCTGGATTGTGCGAAAGATTAGTTTTGTAAATTATTTGCGCGTTAATTTTCATTGCTGTTCATCAGCAGAAAATGGCGTTTACTTATCGATAAGTCTGTATATTTTGAAGAGTGGCACTCAGACGTGAGCCGCCACTTGGCCGTTTAATCAAGCTGCGCGAAGTAGCCTGTGGGATGCAGAAAAAGATTAAACGGCCTCATCCTCTCCCGCGCTGGTTTCACGTCTCAACGTTAATTGTTACGGAAACCACTCCATGAAGAAATTACTCGAATTACGCCAGCAGAAATCCGCTCTCAAAACCCAGATGCGCTCCATGCTGGACAAAGCCGACACTGAAAAGCGCAGCCTGAACGAAGAAGAGGGCAAAAAGTTCGATGAACTACGCGCCCAGGCTGATGCCCTCGAAGTTGAAATCACCCGTCTTGAAGCCGTCGCCGACGATCAGCGCAATCTGCCTGGCACTTCCGTTGAAGGTGAGCCAGTAAGCAACGACGAGCTACGCCACTACATCATGACCGGTGATACCCGCTCTCTCTCCACGCTGGTGCAGGCTGACGGCGGTTATACCGTTATCCCTGAACTGGACAAAGAGATCATGCGCCAGTTGCAGGATGACAGCGTTATGCGCTCCATCGCCACGGTGAAGACCACCAAAACCAACGAATACCAGAAACTGGTATCTGTGGGCGGTACTACCGTTAATCGCGGAACCGAAAATGAAGCGCGTACTGAAACCAGCACGCCAAAGATGAAACGTGTTGATATCAAACTCAACCCGATCTACGCCTACCCGAAAACCACTCAGGAAATTCTCGACTTCTCCGAAGTTGATATTCTGGGCTGGCTGTCTTCCGAAATCACCGACACCTTCACTGCTACCGAAGAAACCGACTTTGTGAACGGCGACGGTGATAAAAAATCCAAAGGGTTCCTGTCCTATCCGCGTGCGGCCACCAGCGATAAAACACGTCCGTTCGGCACGCTGGAGAAGATGGAAGCTGCTGCCGTTTCCTCTGATGGTCTGATCGACCTGCTGTATAAGCTGAAAGCTAAATACCGCAAAAATGCCGTATGGGTGATGAACTCCAACACTGCCGCTACGCTGCAAAAGCTGAAAAACGACAACGGGGATTACATCTGGCGTGATCGTCTCGTTGCTGGCTCCCCTGATACCCTCCTTGGCCGTCCGGTTCAATATCTGGAAACCATGCCTGATGCGGCTGCGGGTGAAGCGTTCCTGGCAGTCGGCGACTTTAAGCGCGGTTACTTCATCGTGGATCACACCACTGGTGTGCGTACCCGCCCCGATAACATCACCGAACCTGGTTTCTACAAGGTGCATACCGATAAATACCTGGGCGGCGGCGTGGTGGACTCCAGCGCTATTAAGATTCTGGAGCTTGCTGGTTCCTGATTCGATGAGTGAGGGGCTTCGGCCCCTTTCTGCCCTCTGTGGAGTCCAATAATGAAAACAATAGATTTTGAAATCCGCACATCCGAACTTAGCGCCAGCAACAAAAAGCTGGTGGGCTATGCGGTGCGCTGGAACAGCCTGTCAGAAGTGTTCTGGGACGAGTTCCGCGAGCAGTTCGCGCCGGGAGCGTTTAAAGACAGCCTGGCATCCGGTACCGATGTGCGTGCGCTGTACGAGCATAACTATACCCAGCTGCTGGGCCGCACTAAATCCGGCACGCTGGTGCTGTCCGAAGACGATACCGGGCTGCGCTTCGAGCTGACCCCGCCGAATACCCAGCTTGGCAACGATGTGCTGGAGCTGGTGGAGCGTGGAGACATTTCCGGCATGAGCTTCGGTTTCCGTGCGTCAAAAGATTTCTGGGATACAGCGCAATTACCTTACACGCGAACCGTCATCACTGCTGAACTACGGGAAATCACTGTTACCTCTATGCCTGCTTATCCTGAGTCTGGCGTGGAAATCGCGCACCGTTCGCTTTTCTCCCAACATCCTGAACTGCGCCGCGCTGGCGATAACCGCCGCCGCTGGACTGACTTAGCGGGGCTCTGATATGTGGAATATCTGGCCGTTTGGCCGTAAGTCTGAACCCTCCGAACAGCGCAGCATGACCATTGATGAGTGGCTGGCAATGGCAGGGTTTCCAAATACCGGATCAGGCGAATATGTGTCTGCGGGTACTGCGGAATCTCTGCCTGCGGTGATGAACGCCGTGTCAGTTATCAGTGAGGCAGTGGCAACAATGCCCTGCTACCTCTATCGCGTCCGTAATGATAACGGGCGAGAGGCACGGGAGTGGCTGAGCAATCACCCTGTGGATTTTCTCCTGAATGAGCAGCCGAATGACTGCCAGACGCCTTACCAGTTTAAACGCACGATGATGCGCCATTGCCTGCTGAACGGTAACGCCTATGCGGTGATCCAGTGGGGCCGCGACGGCCAGCCGCAATCCCTGCACCCGTATGCGCCGGGGGCGGTTGTTCCTGAGCGAATCGGCCAGCATAAGTACAAATACACCATCACTGAGCCGTTTACCGGGGCTGTGCGCACTTACCTCCAGGAAGAGATTCTGCACCTGCGTTACTCCACCGATGATGGTTTTATGGGGCGCTCTCCGATCTCCATCTGCCGTGAGGCGCTGGGGTTAGGTCTGGCCCAACAGCGACACGGTGCCAGCGTTATGAAAGATGGGATGATGGCGTCGGGCGTGATTACTACTGCTGAATGGCTCGACAGCGTGAAGGGCAAACAGGCTATGGGTGCGCTGGATCGTTATAAAGGGGCTAAAAATGCAGGGAAAGTGCCGATCCTTGAGGGTGGGATGGATTACAAGGAGCTGGGCATGAACAACAAGGATGCCGAATGGCTGGCATCCCGTCGATTCACCATTGAAGACATTGCCCGCATGTTCAACGTGTCGCCTATTTTCCTCCAGGAATACAGCAACAGCACCTACAGCAACTTTAGCGAAGCGAGCCGCGCCTTTCTCACCATGACAATGCGCCCGTGGCTGGCGAACTTCGAACAACAAATCAAATCTGCGCTGCTGGTGGCTTCTCCCGTTCCTGGAACGCGCTATCAGGTGGAGTTTGACTCAGCTGACCTTCTCCGCGCCACGCCAACCGAACGTTACGCCACATATGAGCGAGGTATCAAGAACGGGATCATGAACCCGAACGAAGCCCGCGAACGTGAAGGGATGGCACCGCGTGAAGGTGGTGACGAGTTCAGCCAGGCATGGAAGCAGGAAGTGAAGATCAGCAAGGAAGGTGATGCATGAGAGCGGGAGGACTGAGAAATCGCGTGACTGTCCGGGTCTTCGGAACTCACAGAGATTCGTCTGGTCAGGTTATTCAGGCATGGGGGGACGGGGAAACCATCTGGGCTGATGTTAAGGGGATCAGTGGTCGTGAGTTGGTGGCGGCTGGTGCTGAGGTTGCCGAAGCAACAATCCGCGTCTGGGTGCGCTTCCGCCGCGATATTACCGCCGCCAACCGCCTGAAGGTGCTGACTGGCCCGTTTGCTGGGGCAACGCTCAACATTATCGGGCCGCCAATACCGGACCCAGGGATGACGCGCCTTGAGATTCTCTGCAAACAGGGGACCGAGAAATGACTACTGAAATCACCCTGGCTGAAGCAAAGCTGCATTGTCGCGTTGATGGCTCCGAGGAAGATGTGCTGATTCAGGCGTACATCGATGCGGCGCTGGAGGTCTGTCAGAAGCATATCGGCAAGCGTTTTGATAATGGTCTGGAGTTCACCCCGGCTATCAAGATTGGTTGCCTGATGTACGTTTCTCAGCTTTACGAATATCGCACGATGATCAGCGATGCTGAGGCGAAAGAGGTTCCGCTGGCTATCTCTGCGTTGTGGTCTGTCTATCGTGATGTGGGGGTGTACTGATGCCGTGGCAGCCAATGCGCCGGTGCACAGAGCCGGGATGCAATAAGCGGGTGAAGTCCGGCAAGTGCGATGAGCATAAGCGGGAAGCGTGGCGTGAACAGGATGCCAGACGCGGACACCGTCGCGCCCGTGGTTACTCAGCCTCATGGGAGAAGTACCGCGCTCAGTACCTTAAGCGCTATCCGCTATGTGTTGAGTGTCAGACGCTGGGCGTCTACGTTCCTGCAAAGATTGTCGATCACATCATCCCTATCAATGGTGGTGATGATGTTCTGTTCTGGCCTGAGTGGAACCACCAGTCGTTATGCCAGACACATCACAACCAGAAGACCACGCAGCAAGACCCCATCACCAAAGCGAACCGCAAAGCAGGGCTCTACATCGAGCAGGAAGAGCGGGCAGCGCAGCGCAATGACTGGATGTATGAGGCAGACGATGAATGAGAAAGACGTGGTGAATCTTTATCAGTCACTGGCCCGATGCCGTGATGGTTTTATGCAGACCCGCACCAGACGCGATGAGCGCCAGCCAGTGAAGCGCATGAACGAACGTGAGCGGGAGGTGATGGAATGCTTCCGCAACCGCTGACAGGCCGCATGGACGGGGTGGGGGAGGTTTTCAGGACAAAACCCCAGCCTCAAGGCACCGACCGCCCCCTCAAATTTTTACGCACGGCGATTTTTTTGAAAATAAAACGCGATGGAAACGAGAATTTTTTATGGCAAGACCACCAAAACCGCCAGCTTACCTTGATGAGTTAGCCGCGCAGCAGTGGAAAGCAAAGGCGAAGCAACTGGCCGAACGCGGTGATTTGACTCCCGCCGACTGGAACAATCTTGAGCTTTTTTGCGTTAACTATTCGATGTACCGCAAAGCAGTGGAAGACCTTGCCAGCCGTGGGTTCAGCATTGTTAACAGCCAGGGGGGAGAGAGCAGAAATCCAGCGCTTAGCGCAAAGGCCGACGCTGAAAAAATCATGATTAAAATGTCCTCACTGCTGGGCTTTGACCCGGTAAGCCGACGCAGAAACCCGGTAGAAACCGAAGAGGAAGACGAACTTGACCGCCTGGGATGATTACGCAAACGCCATTAAATCAGGCGAAATTCCGGCCTGTAAGCGGGTAAAACAGGCCGTCGAAAGGTACTTTTCAGACCTGAATGACCCCCGTTATGTGTTCGATACAGCGACCGTTGAGCGGTTTGTGGCGTTTTCCCGGCTATGCCCCCACGTCAAAGGCCCGTTACGAGGCCAGCCTATCGAGCTGGAGCCGTGGCAACAGTTCGCCTTTGCTAACCTGCTGGGGTTTAAAGTCCGTGAAACAGGTCGGAGAAAGTACAGCAGCGCCTTTATTGAGGTGCCGCGTAAGAATGCCAAATCCACTGTGGCCGCGATGCTGGCTAACTGGTTTCTGGTCATGGAGGAAGGACAGCAGGATATCTACACGGCGGCGGTCAGCCGGGATCAGGCCCGCATTGTGTTCGACGATGCCCGACAGATGTGCCTGCTGTCAAAGCCTCTGAAAAAGCGCGTCAATATCCAGGCGCACAAGATCATTTTCCCCAGGAGCAACAGCCTGTTAAAGCCGCTGGCAGCGAAAGCGGCCACCATTGAGGGGACTAACCCCAGCCTGGCGGTTGTCGATGAGTACCACCTTCACCCGGATAACGGCGTTTATTCCGCGCTTGAGCTGGGTATGGGCGCACGTCCTGAGGCGATTTTATTCGCCACCACGACCGCCGGAAGTAACGTTGTCTCCGCCTGTAAACAGCATTATGACTACTGCTGCCAGATACTGGCCGGGGAAGAAAGCAACGATTCGCTGTTTGTCCTGATCTACGAGCTGGACGACGAAAGCGAGGTTGATCAGCCGGAAATGTGGATCAAGGCTAACCCTAACCTGCATGTGTCCGTTGACGCGGCGAAGCTGGAATCCACCATCCAGAAAGCACGGGGCATACCGTCGCAGTGGGTGGAAATGCTGACCAAACGTTTCAATATCTGGTGTCAGGGTTCCACACCGTGGATGGGTGCTGGCGCATGGGATGCCTGTGCACTCGATTATGCCGAGGAAGACTTGGCCGGGATGGAGTGTTACGCCGGATTTGACCTGTCCTCGACCAGCGATATTACCAGCGTGAGTTATGCTTTCCCGTTTGAGCGCGAGATCAGGCTTCTTACCCGGCACTATCTGCCCGAAGCGCAGCTGCTTAACGTTGCTAACAAAAACCGCGCCATCTATCGCCAGTGGGTGAAAGCGGACTGGATACGCACCACACCCGGCGACTGTATCGACTATGACCGCATCCGTGACGATATCCTGCGCGATGCTGAAATCTTCAATATCAGGCTGGTGGGCTTCGATACGTGGAACGCCACGCATTTGCGCACCCAGCTACAGGGAGCGGGCCTCGATGTGGAGCCGTTCCCGCAAACCTATCTCAAATTCAGTCCGGTGGCGAAATCCTTTGAAGTTTTCGTTAATCGCAGGGTGGTGCGCCATCGGGGTGATCCGGTTCTGGCCTGGGCAATTGGTAACGTGGTGATGGAGTCTGACGCCAACGCCAACATTAAGCCCAACAAAAAGAAATCTTCCAACAAGATAGATCCGGCAGTATCCGCGCTGATGGCGTTTGGCACCTTCCAGGCTGAGCACGAGGATTTTGCTTTCGACATGAGTGATATTCACAAACAACGACTGGCGACATTTAACGGTATCTGACAGGAGATTATTTATGCGTGAAGCAAATCAGGAAGTAATGACGACCATTCGCCTCGGGGGGGCAACTTGGTAAGCTTTTCGGAAAAGTACACCATAGGCTTATTCGAACCACAGGGGAGGCCGGTAGGGCACTTGCTGCCACAATTCCAGGCTTCGAAGCTTATATGAGGTCAAGTCGTGAGCGTGGGCTGACATATGCCGTATTTCGCGGGAAAGACAATATTGGAAAAGATGAACTCGATTACCCAAACTCGGGGCGTGAAATTCGTATTGTGCCTGTAGTTATGGGCAGTAAACGTGGCGGCGTCCTTCAAACTATTCTTGGCGCTGTGTTGGTTGTGGTAGGTGCCATTGGGACATTTACATATTTTGGCCAGGCTCTTGGCGGTGCCACTTGGGGGCCATATACCATGCAAATGGGGGCGGCAATGATGGCTGGTGGCGTGATTCAGATGCTTTCGCCACAGACCGCAGGTCTCGCCAGTAAGCAGGACGCCGATAACAAAGCGTCTTACGCATTTGGCAGCGTTACGAATACGGCAGCTCAGGGGTATCCGGTACCGCTTTGCTACGGCAAACGTCGAATCGGCGGTGCCATTATTTCCGCAGGAATCTACGTGGAGGATCAGCAGTGACAAATCATCCTCAGTTATGGCCGGAAGGTGAGACCTTCATCCGTGAGGTGCTGATACCAACAAAGTATGAGCCTTTGCCCGTTTTGGTCACTTACACCGTTCCTCCGTTCGATACTGTAGTGGCGACGTGGCAGAACGCAGACCCGGAAAAGGCGTACCCACTATTTCGACAGTTCATCGTTGACTGGGATCAGCAGGACAAGCTCACTGATGACATTCTGATATCTTTTTTGGTGACGTTTCCCGGCACAGACAAAGCAATTTTTAATGGTTGGGCCGAGCACATGAAAGAACGGCTTGCTGCCAACCAGGCTTCATTTGTGCACGGTACAAACTCCATCAACTGAGGCGAACATGCTTGATCGGGATAACTACGAAGAAGTAATAAAGGAAATGGCCCGTCAGCAGGGCCATGAACTGAACGGGCAGGATAGGCTAATAATCCGCACTAAAACAGCTATGGTTTTGGCAGCTAAACAGCGGCACCGCCAGCGCATGGAAGCGCCACCCTATCAGTGGAGGAAACCTGATAAATTAAGGCGTTGAAAGAGGTTTATCCCCCATAAAGCACCAGTATTGTTCTGGTGCTTTTTTGTTTGTTCAGACAAAACTGTATAAACATCTGTATAAACATTAATAAAAAAGGCGCTATCCCATGCCGAGTAGCGCCTTTTTATTCAATAACATAGCAGAAATGTATCAGTTCATGCCGTATTTTTTCAGTTTCTTACGCAGAGTACCACGGTTGATACCCATCATCAGC
>Ga0183101_1000750_pt1 | contig 28580 bp, 23 predicted proteins | sample Biomet3_FD_127790 | JGI IMG/M metagenome (GOLD analysis project Ga0183101, IMG submission 127790) | Microbial communities from bioreactor (seeded with sewage sludge) at LBNL, California, USA - Biofuel metagenome 3 | ecosystem: Engineered > Bioreactor > Anaerobic > Unclassified ...
AGACGCCGGCCGTTCTTCATATCCGCGCTTCCGCCCGGCCGAGGTCGGGTCTTTTCTGCCGGTTCTCTCCATTCGGCCCCGCTCCCGCCCCAGCGGCTTTCATTTTCGGGTGAATCCGCTTTTCAGGCGCGCACAGGGCTTTTCCCCCGCACGCGCGGCAATCACTCGCGGTTTTGCGGCGCGCAGACAATGCAGTCATACCGGATGGAGTTTCCCTTGATCGAATAGCTGGGTTTTTTCCCCGCCAAATACGGCCCGTTCGCAGGCCGCTTGACAACGATTCTTCTGGGACTGCACGAAAGAGCCGCGTCCAGCAGCGCCTGTTCATCCCGGCAGGGCTGCTCCAGCAGATGCAGCAATTGAAACTTCTTTTTTATGGACCCGCTTTTTTGCCGCTCCGGGAACATCGGGTCCAGCAGCACGATATCTGGCTTCAGCTTCTGGCGCGGCAGCATTTCCGTGCTGTCCGCCATATGAAGCGTCATTCGGGCGATCACGGGCGCCAGCTCCGGCTCCCCTCCGCCGCGGCGAAGGGCGTCGTAAAGAAGCAGCGCAATGACCGGATCTCTCTCGTAGAGCTGAACGTCAAACCCGGCTGCCGCCAGCAGAAAAGCGTCCTCGCCCAATCCGGCGGTGGCGTCAATGGCTGTCAGCGGACCCGGGGCGGTTTTAAATCTGGACGCCTTGACCAGCAGTTCGCCATTCAAATTGTTGCTTATCAGGCGAGGCAGCATTTTAAGAAAGTCCGCGCGCAGCACGCAGCCGTTTTTCACAAGGGCAAATCCCGCCGCGTCCGCGCGGAGCACGCACACATCAGCCGAATCGCCCGGCAGCTCCCTTACCGCGTCCGTTTGCAGCCGATCCTCGGCAAGCCGGACCAGCGATGGATCGGCGCCGTCCGCGGCCAGGAGAACGGCAGCGTGGAAAGGCTGCGCGGGAATCTTTTCCTCATCCAAATTTACGCCGCCTCCTTATCCCGCGTTCAAAATACAAAAGCAATGCCACGCTGCCGTCCGACATTGGCAGCGTGACATTTTATGCCGGAAGGGCGCGCGCTTTTGTCTCAGTATACTGTCGCGGGCCGCGGATTTCAAGCTCCAATTGACGGGACCGGCGCCGGCATTGCCCGCCGCCGCCTGCTCCCCGTCGAAATCGCGCTTTCCGGGGTATCCGAACCGCCCCGGCAGCCGGGGCCGCGGTATCCTGAAAAAGCGGCGGAAAAAAGCGTTTTCTCTTCGGCGGCGTTTCCGCGATGGCATACCCGTCCGATTTATGGTAAAATAAACGCTGAAAAGCGGGATTTGCCTTTGCAACAGGCATTTCCCGCTTTTCTTGTTACTAATATGCTATCAGTTCAGAGTTCAGCGGCTTGTTTTTATGGTATCAGTTCAACCGTTGCTTTCAATTCTTCCAGCGTCTTGTGATTATAAACCCGGTTGCCGGTATCCTTGGACACATGGCCCATCAGAAGATCAATACACCGGCGATTTCCACCAACGCTATCCATGCGGGTTTCAAAGGTGTGGCGGCACTCATGGGGAACATGGTTCATCCCAAGGGCTTCCATCATATCCGCCCAAAACACCCGGTATTGGGTTTGGGAACAAGCCTTCCCGTTATAACAGATCAGCCGGGGGCCGCCTTCGGCAAGACGGGCTTCAATAAAGGGCCTGATCTTGGAACCGATGGGGACTATTCTTCCCTTACCGGCTTTGGTTTTGGTGCCACCCTTCATGGTTCCTTCTTGAAGATCAATATCTTCCGGTTTTAAGGCCAACAATTCACTGATCCGCCACCCGGAATAGATCAGGATCAGAATGGAATCAAACCATGGTTCTTTCTGATGCTTCCACACTTCCTTCACTTCATCCAGTGTGAATGGTTCCCGGCTGGTTGGCGGCACAGCTTCAGAAGTAAGCAGTTCAGAATAACACCGGTTGATTATATCCAGTTCAAGGGCGAACCGGTCAAGATGGCCCCAAAGGTTCTTAATGGCCGCTTGGGTGGAATAGCCTTTTCCACATTCATCAATACATTCTTGCATTTGGTATGCCTTGATCTGTTTGTAAGGGCGGCTGAACAACTTTGAACAATGCTTGAACGCTGAAAAAAGGGATGCCCGGTTAGATTCTCCCAGCTTGGGCGCTTTCTTTTCCTTCCACAAATCAAAAAGCTGTTGAAGGGTTGTCTTTGCCCGGTCAACATCCCAAGGATCACGGTTGTATTCAGCCAACATGATATTCCCGGCTTCCCGTGTTTCAGCATAGCCAATAATATCAAATTGAGGATAGCCCCGATCATCATACCCATACACGCCACCACGAACCAGAAACGGGCGGCGGCGCTTTCCAGACAACTTCACAACTGATCCATACCTGTTTGGGTTTCGCATTATATCACCTGTCTTTCAGAAAAAGGGTGTGCAAAGCTAAACCCGGTGTGATATAATGTTCAATGGGGTTTGAAACATTATCTTCAACGGGTAAGTTTCGCCTGAACCGCTTCGGTGTTACAGCACCGGGGCGGTTCTTTTTTTTTTGTCGATCTTGAATGAATGTTGAATGGCTTAAAATCCTTGTGTGGCAAGCGTTTTCAGAAATCCTTCAACATCTTCAAGATCACATATTACTTAAAATAAAAAAGAAAATAAAAATATAGTAATAGTGAAGAAGAAGGGTTTCATCTTGAATGTTGAAGGATTTTTAAGAAAATCCTTGGATTTCAATGGTTTCAGTTCATTCAACATTCATCATTTCATTCAACATTGCTTCAGCTTTCAGGGGCGGATTTGATAAACTGATAACGGATTTCAGGCCATTGGAACACACAGAAACCTTCAAGATGTCAATTCCGCCTGTGGTTTTGGTTTCTGTTTTGGCTGTGGCCGCACCAACAACAGCACCGGCAAGGCCAAACACCGCACCGCCCACCACAGCCCTTCCAATTCCACCTTTGGATTTGGTTATGGTTTTCTGTCCAACCTTCTGAATTGCGTATTCATCAATTTCAGAGAACTTGAAAATGGCGGGTTCTGTTTTCGGTTTCTTGGAATTGGACAGATAAAAATATTGGTGTTCCGTATCAAGGAACATGAAGCCTGATCCGAATTCAGAAGCAACCATGGTTTCCTTGAATTCTTGGAAGCGCCGGTGGTTTTCATCCCAAGCGGCCTTCACGCCTTCAACGCTGGCCAATGGGGATTCTGTGGAAATCCGGTTGCACATAGGACAGATGGAACCATCCTTCAGGTGAATGGCCGTAAGTTTGGACAGCTTTTCACCACAGATAGCGCACTTTTCTTTTGATCCGAACATATCAATCATCCTTTCCAAAGTTTACAAATAAGATGTTTCCTATGCGTTTTTCAATTCTGTTTTTTCCTGTGCTGTATTTTCAGGGGAATTGGCCAAGGCGTTTACCGTTGCAAAAGCCATATCCCGGCCCTTCTGGTTCATCTTCATAAAACTTTGAAGAAGTTCACTGGCCTGTTGGCCAAGTTCGATAGTAACACGGCTATAAACTGTTGCTTCGCCCTTGGGAGGGTTCGGATCATTGGAAAATCCCATAATATAGCACGGGTTCACATCAAACATAGAAGCCATTTCTTTAATGGTGGAACGGGGTATGTTTTCCACCTTTCCGCTTTCCCATTTAGAAACAGCGGCTTCCTTTACGCCAAGTAGGGCGGCTAATTCTTTTTGGGTTTTATTAGAAGCCTTTCGGCAATCCCTTATTCTTTGCCCCATAATGTTCATAATAAGATGCCCCTTTCTTTGAAGTATCTTGATAGTAACACATAAATGATTATTGTTCAAGTTCTTTTGAAAAAATATCTTGAAAATACGAAAAAGGCGTTGACAATCTTTTCAGGATAGTGTAGTATAAGGACAGTCCCAATAAGACAGCGGCCCGGACAAGCAATCTTGAAACCATATAGGAGGGGTTCAAGCATGAATGAATTCAGATCAGTAATAGTGACCCGGCCACCGCCGTTACCTATATTGATGATGCAGTTGGAATGTCCACAGGCCATGCGGCTTGGAAAGATACGGCCATTTTCAAGAACATCAGACCTTGTGTGATGAAGGATGGCGTGGTTCAGTATTATTTGAACCCGGACAATCTGGCCTATAAAGCCGATGGAACCAGCGCCGCCACGATCAACAGTATCACGGCGGGTGATGTGATGATTGAAATTCCCAAGTTGGGCTTCAAAATGACCACGGATGGAACCTATCATTACATTTGGGTAACGGATGATCCCGCCGCTGATGGTTATTGCTATCTTGCCCACAGCCTTTCTTCCGTAGGTGATTGCGACAAAATTTATATTGGCGCTTACCTTGGGTACATAAGCGGCTCAAAGCTGTATTCTATTTCCGGGCAAACCCTTCAGGTGGACACCAACCTAACCAACTTCAGAACTTACGCCACAGCCCGTGGAACCGGTTATCAGTTAGTTTCCTTCTACCCGCTGACCCTGCTTCAATGTCTGTACCTGATCCGATACAAGGATCGCAACGGTCAAAGTGCATTGGGCAAGGGTTATACCAGTGCAAGCGCCAAGACCACTTCCGGTGGAACCAACGCCCGTGGTACGGATTACGGTGATACCGCTGGAACCGCTCAAATGTGCTTCCTGAACATTGAAGATTTTTGGGGGAACCTGTATTGGTGGATTGACGGAATCTATTGTGATTCTTCCTATAACATCAAAACCGCTTTCAAAGATTTCAGCGATACCGGAACCAATTACGCTTACAGCAAAGCCGGTGGGATCACCAGTAATATTGGTAACTATATGTCCGATATTCAAGGAACCAATCAGGGCGGCTTTGTGGCAAAAGCTGTGAGTGGTTCCGCAACCACCTATTATGCGGATTACGCTGCTCTTTGCGCTGGTTATTGCGCCTTTTTCGGTGGTGGTTGGAATGGTGGTGGTGGTGCGGGGCCTTTTCGGTTCGTTGTGAGTTATGCCGCTTCGTATTCTGATTCCTATCTTGGCGCTCGGCTGATGTATAAGCACACCGTATAAAAATTATGGGCAACCGTTGTTTCAGTGGTAGGAAATCCACACTGTTCCCTGAATACCCACCAGAATTTCACATCAACGAAAACGGAAAAGTAACCAGTAAAAAAAAAGAACAGATAACACTAATCTTTACACTGGTTATTACGCCAATTTCAGTGGTAATTGGAATAATGGTGATAATGCAGGGCCTTTTCAGTTCAATGTGAATTATACCACTTCGAATTCTAATTCCAATCTTGGCACTCAGCAAATGTTTGAACCCTTTTCAACCTATTCAAAGGGTGTTACTGCCCCGCTTCGGCTTCAATGCCGGGGCGGGGTTTTAACATAAATGGTGCTACGGTTACCCTGCCACTTGGCAAAATATAAAAAGCCATTCAACCTGTATTAGTATCTTTGAAATTAACTTTTCAAAGTAGAAAATTCGGGATCGAAAACATCAAATGTAAGGGGTGTTCCATGAAAAGAGTAGGAAATATTTACAGCAAAATTTATGATATGGACAATCTGAAGGAAGCCCATAGGAACGCCCGAAAAGATAAACTTTTCTACAAGGAAGTGGTGATGGTTGACAGCAACCCAGATTTTTATTTGGGTGAAATTCAAAAGATGCTGAAGAATCATTCCTATCATGTTGAAAAGGATGATTACACGGTATCCACCATCAATGACAAGGGCAAAGAACGGGAACTGTGGAAGTTACCCTATTACCCACACCGGATCATTCAATGGGCTGTAATGCTTCAGATTGAACCGGTGTTCAATACGGTGTTCACAGATTTCACTTGTGCTTCCCTTCCAAACCGGGGAATCCACAAGGCCCAGTGGCTTATAAACCAATACCTGAAGGATGAACCGGGAACTGAATATAACGCCCTTCTGAACCTTGTAACCGATATTTGCCAAAGGAACGGGATCAAGGAACTGAAATGGAAGGGTGACAAATCCTTGATCGGTCAGGTGGACAAACAGAACATGACCGTTCACCGCTGGTTTGCAAACAAGGCTTGCCCCGGCGATTATCTTTATAATCTGCACCCCACAATTGCCGCCGAGGTCAACAAAAGATTGGGAGGGGTATCAACTACCACCCCCACCACGGAAAACGGCTCACAGGCCACCACAGGGGCCACAGCGGTCAATTATCTTGTCCGCGTGACGGCCAGCGTTCTGAACATTCGCAAAGGCCCCGGCACCGGGTACGGGATCACTGGCCAGATCAAAGACAAAGGCGTTTATACCATCGTGGCCGAAAGCGGCGGTTGGGGCAAGCTGAAAAGCGGGGCCGGTTGGATCAGTTTGGATTATGCCAAAAAGGTCTAAAATGATGTTTCTAATGTGTTTCTAACCTACCCGCGACAAGCGACGCTTCACGGGTTGAAAGTTCAGTATTTACGGCCTTTCTGCGCGTTGCAAAACGTCCAAATTCATGGTAAAATATTCCCAGGAGCGACGGACTTTTGCAGGCGGATCTGCGCCTGCGCGGAGAGGAGGGGGAAAGCGATGCTGAAACGTGCCGCCCTTTTTCTGGCGATATTTTTTCTTCTGAGCGCCGGGGGCTGCGGAACGATCCCAGACCGCGGGCCGTCCCCCGGACCCGCCGCGCCGCAGTCCGGCATAATGCTGGACTGCGCCAGAAGATACTACTCCCCCGAGGCGCTCAAACAGTATGTGGATCTTCTCTCCGGGCGGAGCGGGGGTTTTTTGCAGCTGCACCTGACCGACAACGAAAACGTGGGCGTTGAGTGCGTTCTTTTGGGGCAGACGGCGGAAACGGCAGTCAGATCGGCGGACGGCGCGTATCAAAACGCGCAGACCGGCGGGCGGTTTCTCACCCGCGCGCAAATCGCGGACCTTCTCGCCTACGCGAAGCAAAGGGACGTTGAGATTGTCCCGGAGATCGACGGGCCGGCGCATATGGACGGTTTTTTTACGCTTGCCGCGCTCTGCGGCGGGCAAACCTATGCCGACGGGCTGCAGGCGGACGGAGCAGATGACGGCGAGCTTGATCTTTCCAGCGCGCAGGCTCTGGACTTTGTAAAGCGGCTCTATACGGAATACGCCGCCCTCTTTCAGGGCTGCCGGTATTTTCACATTGGCTGCGACGAGCTTTTTTCAGCCGCGGAGGCGCAGGAGACGGCGTATATCGGCGCCGTTTCTCAGCTGCTTGCCTCGCAGGGCTTCACCGTGCGGATGTGGAACGATCTGCTCACGACATCCGACATCGGCCGGATCAGCCCCTCCATTCAAATCACCTACTGGAGCTACGACGGGGACACAGAGGACGACAGCGAGCGGGCTGCGCGCAGAGCCGTCCGCGCCTCCGTTCCGGAATTGCAGGCTTTGGGGTTTCAGGTGCTGGTGTATAATTCCTACTACCTGTACTACGTTCCATCGGACGAAACCAACAACGCCCAGGACCGTGCGGAGATGGTAAACGATCTGCTGGAAAACTGGGATCTGGCCGTCTGGGACGGCCAGACAGGCGCAAAGCTGAACAGCCGCTCGAACATTCTGGAAGCCTGCGTCTCTGTCTGGGGCGAGGATTCCGGGAACTGTTCCGCGGCGGACATCTATACGCAGACCAAGGCTCTTTATGAGGCAATGCTTCTGAAAGCGGGACAGTAAGCGCGGGGCGGACGGTATGTCCGGCGCCCACGCGCGCACGGCAATTTTTCAGCGGCGGACGCTGATCGTGGAATATGGGGAGGATGAGCGCATATGGCGAATGATTTTGAGAATCTGTGCAACGGTTCCGGTCTTGGCGACGACAGCAAAGACGGCTGTTATATTGCCACCGCGGTTTACGGTTCGTACGACTGCCCGCAGGTCTGGACGCTGCGCCGTTTTCGGGATGCGCGGCTGAGGCGTTCCCCGCCCGGCAGGGCCCTTGTCCGCCTTTACTACGCCGTCAGTCCCGCTCTCGTTCGCCGTTTCGGACACATCGGCTGGCTGCGGCGGGTTCTTCGGACGCTGCTGGACGGATTCGTTTTCCATCTGCGCAGGCAGGGCCTCGCAGGCACCCCATACGAGGACCTGTGCCGCGGCCCTTCCTCCGGCGGTTCCTCTTTCTCCCCGCGCGGGGGCTGAGCGAAACAGGACGGGCCGGACCGCGGGCGGAGAGCCGTGCTGCGGCGCTGCGCGGCCTCAGGAGAGGCTTTGAGCGCGCGGAATCGCAGAAAAGTATTACTAATCGGCCAGGACAACCTTGACACACCGCCATATTTCTAATAGAATGAGGCATGAATGGTATGTCGATGGGGACGGAGCGCTGGTAGAAATATCTCTGCACTTCCGCCCCCTTTTTTGTTATGAGGGAGATGCCTATGGAAGAGATTCTGCGCATGGAACACATTACCAAGCAATTCGGCAGCGTCTACGCCAACCGGGACATCAATCTGGAGGTTCGGCGGGGAGAGGTGCATACGCTGCTGGGGGAGAACGGCGCGGGGAAAAGCACGCTGATGAACGTGCTTTTCGGCCTTTATCAGCCCACTTCCGGAAAAATTTACTTAAACGGCGTGCCGGTCAAAATCACCTCTCCCGCCGAGGCTGTGAAAAAGGGGATCGGCATGGTCCATCAGCATTTCATGCTGGTGGAGGCAATGACCGTTTTTGAGAACATCATCCTGGGCGACCAGCGCACAAAGGGCATTTTCATCGACAAAGATGCCCGCCGCAAGGAAATTCTGGAGCTCGCGGATCGCTATGGATTGGAAGTGGAGCTGGACAAGCCCATCACCGACATTGCCGTGGGCGCGCAGCAGCGCGTGGAGATTCTGAAGGCGCTTTACCGCGGCGCGGAGCTGCTGGTGCTGGACGAGCCTACCGCCGCCCTGACCGACATCGAGGTGGAGGGCCTGTTCGCCATCATCGAAAAGCTGAAAAGCGAGAACAAGAGCATTATTTTCATCAGCCATAAAATGCGCGAGGTGCTGAAGATCTCCGACCGAATCACCGTTTTGCGGGCGGGCCAAACTGTCTGCACCGTGGCTTGCAGCGATACGGACGGCGCGGGACTGGCGAATCTGATGATGGGCCGGGAACTGACCCCCTCCCACTACGAAAAGATCGAGCATCCCGGCGATCCGGTGATGGCGCTGACGAATTTGAGCTATCAGAAAACGTTCAAGCACAGCGGTCTTAACGACGTGACCATGCAGGTCGGCAGGGGAGAGATCGTCGGCATCGCCGGCGTGGACGGCAACGGGCAGAGCCAGCTTGCCCAAATCGTCACCGGTGTTTTAACCCCGGACGAGGGCGAGGTGGACCTGAAGGGCTCCAAGATCGCCCGCTTCACTCCCAACGGCTTTATTCTGGAAAACGTCTCCCACATACCGGAGGACCGGAACAAAATGGGCCTGATCGGCAATATGTCCGTACAGGACAACCTCGTGTTGAAATCGACGGAGCAGCCTCAGTTTTCCGACGGACACGGCTTTCATCTGAAAAAGAAGGCGATCCACAGCTACGCCCTCGCCATGCAGGAAAAGTACGATATCCGCTGTGAATCTGTGGAGCAGGAGGCCCGCAACCTCTCCGGCGGAAATCAGCAGAAGGTGATTTTGGCCCGGGAGCTGGAGGGGAAGCCGGATTTGCTGGTCGCGGTGCATCCCACCCGCGGTTTGGATATCGGCGCCACCCGCTACGTGCACGACGCCATGATCGAAGCCCGGGGACGCGGCTGCGGCGTCCTGTTGATTTCGGCCGACTTTGACGAGGTGCTGGAAATTTCCGACCGGATCATCGTCATGTTCGAGGGACAGATCATGGGCGTCTACTCCGGGAAAAATCCTCCCATCCAGGAAATCAGCCTGGCTATGGCCGGTAAGTAAGGGGAGGGACAACATGAAAATCAAGAAAAACCTGATGAGCGTCCTGGTGCCGCTGGCCTCTGTATTGCTTGCCTTCGTCATCGGCGCGATCATTATTTCGGCGCTGGGCGGAAGCCCCACGCAGGCCGTGGCCTACCTTTTTCAGGGCGCTTTCGGAACGCCCAATAATCTTGCCTCCACGCTGGTAAAAGCTACGCCGCTGATCTTCACCGGCCTTTGCGCCTGCTTTGCATACCGCTGCGGCGTGTTCAACCTGGGCGGCGAGGGACAGTTTATCATGGGCTCCATCGCCACCTGCTGGGTGTCCACCACCTGGGGAATCGAGGGGGCGGGAGCCACGGTGCTGTGCCTGCTGTTCGGCGCGCTGGCCGGCGGCATCTGGGGCGCAATTCCCGGCATTTTGAAAATCACCCGGGGGCTCAACGAAATGATCGTCTCCATCATGCTCAACTATGTGGCGACGCTGTTCATGGGGCTCCTTTACACCAGCCTCCTCCGGGAGGGCAATGTTCCTCAGACCGCGGCCGTGCCGGATGCGACCCAGCTTCAGCGCATCGTCCCCGGTCTGCGGGTCACCTGGGGAATCGTGATCGCGCTGGCGGTTGCGGCGGTCGTGCAGTATTTCCTGTTCAGCACCTCCAAGGGCTTTCAGCTGCGGGCGGTTGGCCTGAATATGACCGCCTCGCGGTTCAACGGCTTTGATGTGAAGAAGTACATTCTGTTCAGCTTTGTCATTTCGGGCGCGATCGCGGGTCTGGGCGGCAGTGTGGAGCTGCTGGGCACCCAGTACCGCCTCATCAGCGGTTACGCCGTGGGCTACGGCTTTGACGGCGTCGCGATGGCGCTGATCGCTCAGCTCAACCCGCTGGCCACGGTGGTGGTGGCCTATTTCTTCGCGGTGCTCCGCACCGGAGCCAACACCATGCAGGCCGGAGCCGGCGTACCCACCTCGGTCATCGACATTATCCAGGCGCTGGTCATCGTACTGGCGGTGGCCGGGTTTGCGCTGGTCAAGCTGCCTCAGATCCGCCAATGGCTGACAAACCGTACCGGGAATAAAAAGGAGGGAAAGTAAGATGGATATCGGCGAACTGATTCTCTCCACCGTCCGCATGGCCACTCCGATCCTGCTGGTCGCGCTGGCGGAGCTTTACTCCGAGCGGGCGGGTCTTGTCAACATCGGACTGGACGGCATCATGTCCTTCGGGGCGCTGTCCGGATTTATGGTCTGTTTCATTACGGGAAGTCCCATTCTGGGCATCGTCGCCGGGGCCTGCGGCGGCATTCTGGTAAACATGATCTACGCCTACTGTACGATCTCCCTGTGTGCGGAGCAAATCGTCTATGGCATGGCCATCAACATTTTCGCCCCCGCCGTGGCGTCCTTTATCTACCGGATCTACTTCGGCGTCAGTTCCACGCTGGCGCAGGGAACGCTGATGAAAACGGCGGCGGTTCCCGTTTTGAAGGACATTCCCTTTTTGGGAAAGCTGCTTTTCGACCAGACGCCCATGGTCTATTTCGCCTACCTGATGGTGATTTTTACCGCCGTCTTTTTCAACAAGACGAAAAAGGGCCTGAATTACAAGGCCGTGGGCGAATATCCCAAAGCGGCGGAGACGCTGGGCATCAATGTCGTGCGCCAGAAATACGTGGCCTGCATCATCTGCGGCGCCCTGGCCGGCATCGGCGGCGCGTATCTCACCACCTGTTATGTCAACACCTATTCCGACGGCGTGGTGGCCGGGCGCGGTTTCATCGCCCTGTCCGCCGTGATCTTCGGGCGGTGGTCCTCCGGCGGCGTGCTGCTGGCGTGCCTGCTCTTCGGCTTCTGCGACGCGCTGCAGCTGCGTCTTCAGATCCTGAGCACCTCCACGCCCTATCAGCTCTTCCAGATGATCCCCTATGTCTGCACGTTGGTAGCGCTGGCAATGTTCGGCATCAAAAAAGCCGGCCCCAAGGCCAACGGCAAGCCGTATCTGCGCGAGGAACGCTGAACCCGTTCATCAGGCGCAAGCCTTATGAAGTACATCCCATCAAAATCTGAACTATGGAGGAACATGAAATGAAGAAAGTCTTTGCATTGGTTCTGGCTGTGTCCCTGACCCTTTCTCTGGCAGCCTGCGGCTCGGCCAGTACCGCCCCCGCGGCCGCAGCCGGCTCCGGAGCGTCAACCTCCGGCAGCGCGTCCGCCGCCTCCTACAAGGTCGCCATGGTCTGCGACTCCAGCATCTCCGACGGCGGATGGGGTGCCGCCTGCTACAACGCCATGGTGTCCGCCGCCAAAGATCTGGGCTGGGAAACCGCCTACGCCGACAGCGTGGCCCAGTCCGACTACGCAAGCTCCATCACCAGTTACTGCGATCTGGGCTACAACATGATCTTCCTGCCCGGCAACCAGTATTCCGACGCCACCGTACAGGTCGCCAAGGACTATCCCGACATCTGCTTTGCAGTTTTGAACGGCTCCGAGAGCCTGCCCACCGACAACATCACCTCCATTCTGCCCAACGCCGACGAGATCGGCTACATGGCGGGCGCTCTGGCCGGTCTTATGACCAAGACCAACGTGCTGGGCTTCATCGGCGGCATGGAGATCGACACCACCAAGGCAAAGCTGGCGGGCTATGAGGCCGCCGCCAAAGCCGTCAATCCCAACGTCACGGTTCTCTCCGCCTATGCCGGCTCCTTCGATGACACCGCCAAGGGCATGGAGCTGGCCAACGGCATGATTTCCAAGAAAGCGGACGTGTTCTTCGGCGACGCCTCCGCCGTGGACTCCGGCGCCCGTCAGGCCATCGACACCGCCAACGGCAGCGGCAAAATCGCCATTTATGATATCGGTCAGCCCGCCGACCTGCTGGGCCAGAATCCCTGCGTCATCTGCTCCGTCGTCACCGACAATGCCGGTATGCTGAAGCTGGCCATGCAGGATGTGGAAGCCGGTTCCTTCGGCAACAAGACCATCTTCGGTTCCTTTGAAAACGGCTGCCTGAGCGTGGGCGCGATGAACAACGACCTGGTTTCCGCCGATACGCAGGCCGCTTACATGAAACTCATCGACCAGATGTCCGCCGGAACTTTCCCCGGCTGAGCGCCGGGCCGCTGTTTTCCGGAAAACTGAATTCCCGGCCAGAGTTTAACCGGCTTTGACCACGGAAAGCCTCCTGGGAGCGCCCAAAGATTTGCCGTCCGCATTTCTTTTTCGGGCCGCTTTCCAGGGGGCTTTTTGCACACTGCGCCAAAATCGGGAAGGCGTTGAACGCCGCAGGGGGAGCCTGCGGAATGGAGGCCGCCTTCCCCGCAAGCAGCAGGCTTCCCCTCCTCGTCATGCTTGCGGCGGTCATATTGTCCTCCGGTCAGGCGCCGCTTTTGCGCCAGCGCCCCCGGCGGGCGGCAGCGCCGCCTGACCGTGCCGGCCGCCGTTTGATTGTTGCGGAGATAATCCCAATACCGCAGCCGGGGAACGAACGCCGGAGATAGAGGCGGACCTGGCCGCGGTTTCTTATGAACCCGTGCGGGGCTTTCACAGAGAACGCCCCACACGCTCTTTTTCACGTCTTGACTCATTCTTTGAAATTCGGGATGGTCGGCGTTCGCGCCGCTTGCTCCGTCATTGTGATGGAACCGGCAGTTTTCGCAGCCGTTTTTCCTCGCGGCGGCAGGACACAAATGCCGGTAATCCGCGCTTTTGTCCTCCTGCGAACAGCCGGCCCGCTTTGTCCGGTGAATTACTATATTCATTTTTGAATTTAAAACATGAAACAACGTGATAAGCAGAACTTTTTGAGTGAATTTTGAAAAGCGCGTGTATTACTGATGTTTTTTTGAAATATCTTTTGCGTTATTTAATTTCTTGCCATTTTCATGGCCGGCTTATTGCCCGCGTCAAGAGATGTTCGCAAAAAGGGTTCCTGTAAAATGAATCAGGCCACAGCCTGAAGCAACACTTGGATAGAGTTCTCGTTGAGATAAGCTCTGGAAACCGACCAGTCCTCTGCATACTCCATGAGATAAGAAGTAACCAGCCGGACATACGCATCTTCGTTTGGGAAGATGCCGACCGCACTGGTGCGGCGGCGAATTTCACGATTCAGCCGTTCCAACATATTGGAAGAAGAAATCTTCCGGGAATCCAACTGCGGAAAAGCATAGAAGGCCAGCGAATCTTCCAGCCCGTCCTCCAGGCACCCAATTGCCTTTGAAAAACGGTGCTCATATTTGTCGGCCAGCTCGACTGCTCGTTTGCGTGCAATTTCAACACAGGGAGCCAACCAAATTTCTTTCAGCTCGCCAGCGAAGGCTTTCTTGTCCCGCTGCGGAACATGCGCGAGGATGTTCCGCATAAAGTGCACCTTGCACCGCTGCCAGGAGGCACCGGGAAACCCTTCCCGAATGGCAGCAATCAACCCTGCGTTGGCGTCAGAAATAATGAGCTGCGGCGTAGTCAGGCCGCGCGCTTTCAGGTTTTGGAAGAGTGTCAGATAAGAGTCCCGGGACTCCTCTGCCATTGGTTCTACCGCCAGGACTTCACGACGGCCGTGCTCGTCTACGCCACAAACCACCAGAACCGCCATGCTCACAACTCTGCCGTTTACACGTACTTTTTCATATAAAGCATCCACCCAGAGCACCGGATACACCGCTTGGGACAAAGAGCGGCCGCGGAATTTGCAGACCTGTTCGTTCAGTCCCTTCGTCATTTCGCTGACCTGGCTGCGGGAAAGATTTTCAATGCCAAGGCTCTGTGCCAGCTTTTCCATTTTGCGGGTGGAAACGCCCTGTACGAAGGCCTCCTGCACAACCTGAATCAGAGCGGCTTCACTGCGCCTGCGTTCTGTTACAAAGAACGGGATATAGCCACCCTGACGCACTTTCGGAACCATGAGATACATCGTACCCATTCGGGTATCCAGCCGCCGTGGCCGGTATCCGCACCGGTAGCCGGAGCGACTGTCTGCACGTTCGCTTTTCTCCGCGCCAACCTGTTCGCTGATTTCCGCCTCCATGAGGTGCGCACACAGCCATTCCAGCATGCTCAGCATGGGATCCGCTTGCCCGACACATTGTAATAGCAATTCTGTGAGATCTGTGGTATTCTTTCTTTGAGCCATTAGAGTTTCTCCTTTGTAATTATGATTGTCTTGACAACTTTCATTTTACAGGAGCCCTAAGGAACGTCCGATCATCACTCTTTTCCAAGAGGATCGAGAAGTCTACTCCGCTATTATGTCAGTTACCGGCAATGATTTGTGTCTAACCACAAAAAAGAAGATCATTCAGCTTGCAGATACCGATATAGATTTTGATGCGCCACTTGCTGTCCGTGGTCAGATCTCTTATATGGGAAATGACATCTACAACTCAAGCCGCAAGCTATATCGGCAGAATCTGATTTTTGACGCTCATGGAAACGAACGTGCTGTGAAGAGTGGAAGTGTTTTCCTGCTTGTTGAGAATACAGTGTCCGTTGAATTCACTGGGGACGCCGGTGTTTTTCAGCTGCCACACCCCGGTCAATTATTCAAAATCAATCTGGATGAAGTGACATCGGTTGCAATTGATGGCATAGAGTTTTTTGCTGACGATAAAATGGCCGCACAGTTTCGCTCGCATGCGTCGAGAAATCCAGTTGATGGACTATTCGCAATCAGCGAAAATAACAGCTATCATGTGTTTTCTGCGCCTTTTTCTCTTTTCCTGCTGTTGCCAGACAATGAGCAATTGCTGCGATATCAAATTGCAATCGATGCAAATCGACATGCCCCTCTGAGTTCCAGCAGACGAACCGAAAAGATCTATGTATTCCCGCAAACATTTCTGATGGCAGGCCACACTCCATACGAATCATCGACCTTGTGGGTGATGCGGTAAAGTTTGAGTATCGCTATATCATTCTGCCGAACTGCTCGTATCGTCTGGGGCAAAAGATATATAGTGAGGCAACGCCGGAAATTGCGCTGTCTCTGACTTCCGGGGATCACTGCTTCGATGTTTCGGCAGTACACGGGGATGAAAATGATTATGTAAAATTTCCTTGTCCATATAGTGATTTTGAATTTGAGCTTGCAATTTCAACGGTCCATTGCTCTCTTATGGGGCAAAGCGCATTTTGCGCTCCGGAAAAAATCTGGCACAAGGAACTATCCGGCGGAGAATTTGTGAAACTATCCGTACCTTCCGAGTGGGTCGGCGGCGTTTTTCTCGGAGTAAAGCAGGTACCCGTATCGGCGACCCGCGAATATGAATTTGAACTTGGAAATCTATTAAGATCCGGAGTGGCATTTTCTGCTGAAGAACCGCTGTGGCTTTCTCTGAAATCTGAGGCCGGGGATACAATTAAAAAGCTGCTGACGACAATCGTTTTCCGTCCTCAGTTTTTAAAGCCGCCCTTGGAGATACTGGAAGGTCAGTTGAAGTGGCTTGCAGCGTCCAACTACATTGGAGATGCCGATTCCGAATTCACTGTTGAGGTTTCCTTATGCCATGAAGGTCAACGCAATTATAGCGTTGCGTGTGAGGACCTGGTTTTAGGCGACGCTGCCGATTTCCCGCATGGCCTGTACCATTACCGGATTCTCTCACGAAAAAGGAGCGTTTTCTTCTCGGATGCAAGCGAGGAATTATATGCAGGTGATTTCATTTCAGGCAACAGAAATGAATTGCTCTTTGACGGAAAAGAATTGCTTCTCGGAGCCCCGTATTATTGGGACGGGCCTGCCGACGCCATGAAGACAATGCAAATGCGATCCGGTGCAGGTGTCCTTGAGCATCTGCGATACATCGGAAATACCATTGCATCCGGAGAAAGGATCGCTCTTCCGGAATATGAAGCCACGCTTTACTTTGAGGATTCATATGGCAGGCGAATTCCTTTCAACAGCAGAGAAGATTCGAAAAAATACGAATATATCAATCCTGCCCACGTCTGGATCGTCAATGAGCGCATGCTGATTCTCCGTGCAGTGACAAATGATGCCGTATATATTGATACGCAATACGCCACCATTTTAAGCCGTTCTCCGGACACCGCTATCCAAGAATAAATCCCGTGCTGCTCGCGGTGCCGCTTCCAAAACCGATGCCCTTGCCAAAACTGCCGCTCGTCGTCGTCCGGTCGACGCGGAGTACGCTGTGCTCAATTTGTATCCTGACTATTCATTGACTTGCAATAATTATTTTACGTTTACACCGCCGTTTCAATAAACCGCTGCAAAATGGCTGCGACTTCCGCGCGGGTCGCCGTTTCCTTCGGCGCAAAGCTGCCGTTTTCCCGGCCCGTAATGATACCGGCTTCCTGGCAGTAGAGCGCGGCCTCCTGTGCCCAAACGTCAATGCTTGACGCGTCCGAATAGTTTAGCGCGATGCCGCCCGGCGTCCCTGAAATCTTCAAAAAGCCTGCAAAACGATATAGAATAGCAGCTATCTCCTCACGGGTGATCTCGCGGTCTGGCTCAAAGACTCCTTTGCCTGTTCCCTTGATAATCCCATTCTGATACGCCCAATCAACATATTCGCCGTAATAGCCGTCGTAATCAACGTCTGTGAAGGCATGCTCCGAGCTGCTCGCAGGAATTCCGTATGACCGTTCGTAGAGCCGTCCAATCACCGCCGCGAACATGGCCCGCGTCATCCCCTGATTGGGGGAAAAAATATTGGAATCGGTGCCGACAAAAAGTTCACGCTGTGTGACAAAGTCAATATAGGGTTTCGCCCAATGGCCGGAAATATCGGTGAAATCTTTTGGATTACTTGCGAACAGCACCGTTTTGCCCTTCGGCGCAATATATTTAATCGCGCCGCCTTTATCCGAGGCAAAGCCTATAAACACCTTATTACCGCTGTCGTTGAGGTAGTATGGCAGGCCGGAGATCTTTGCAAACGCAGCTTGGATTGTATGCGCTTGTGTAATATCCGCAAAAGTATAGCTGCTTACCGCGCCTACGCTCTTTCCATCCACCAATACATCGGAAATCGAATAACCGCTGTCCGGCGTTACCGTATAGGTTTTTCTGCCGCCGTATGCGACACTTGCTGAACCGCTGGGGCTGATGCTTCCGCCGTCGCCTGCCGATGCCGACATGGTATAATAACTCACGCCGGAGCCGCCATCAGAAGGTAAGCCGCCGGAATTGCCGCTGTAGCCGATGGCATAGGTGGAAAATTTCTGCGCCCATATAATGATCTGATTGCCCGTTGTATCGAGCATATAGCACTCACTTGACGGCTTCGTCAAGGAATAGCTTTGCTGTGTCATGGCTTGCGTGGATGCCGTGCCGGTATCATCCACATGATAGCGATAAACAGTTACGTTGGTTTTGCCGGACAGGTCGTAAGGAACGATGATTTTCAGAAGACTGTCCGTCTCAGTGAGTGCCCCGTTCGAAGTCGTTGAACCTGTCATGTATTTTGTCAGTGCCATGTCAAGATACAGATCTACCGTTTTACCTGAGGTAAGATTGCTGATTTCTGATACTCCGGTGGCGGACGAAGCGTCCTTCGCGGTCACTTTCAGCTCAATTTTTACGGTGTTGCCGTCGGTATTGGCATAGGTGTCGTCTAAGCTGTCAAACTGCTCGTCCAGATAACCCACAACCACATTCGGCGTATCCGAGCCAACAACCAGCGTGCTGTTCTTGTAGCCTGCCGGCAGAGTGATAACGCCGGTAAGGGTGAGATCAGCGCCGATCACCGAAATGATCCGTGTGACGATATGACTGCCCTTTGTAACCACAATGTCGTATTCCCCGTTCGGCACGCTGTAAATCGTGAATGTTCCGTCTGCCGCGGTTGTTGCGGTACTGCCGAATTGGGTATTGCCCTGCACTGCTTTGACCGTCGCGCCGGAAACGGCGGAGCCGCTGCATTCCACCGTGCCGCTGACGCTGTAGGTATTCGCTGCGGCTGTCGTAAAGCGCCACGTGGAGCTGTCGTCGATGCCCGCGAAGGCGCTGCCTGCCGCGTTCTGAAATGCTCCATTGTCTATTGTGATATAGTAATCGGTTCCGTTTTCGAGGCTGTCCGGCAGCGTAATCGTAACGACATGATTGCTGATGCCTACATATGTCGTATCGGAAGCCGATATTGCCTTGACCGTCGAACCGTCTGAAGTTTTCTTGAGGTAAATATTCTTGCCGGGCACTGCCGTCACGTTCTCGCTGAAGGTAATTGCCGGATTTGTACTGATCGAAACGCCGGCCGCGCCATTCGACGGCGCGAAGCTTGAAATGGTCAGCGGGGCGGCCACGGTAGTAAAAGTCCAATCGTTGCTGTTGCTGATTCCGCCGCACGCGACGCCCCCGTCGCTCTCAAACGAGCCGTCATCCATGGCTATATAGTATTCCGTACCGTTCTCCAACGTGAACGGCAGTGTAATGGTTGCGGTACTGCCGGAGCAGTTCACCTGCGAGCCGCCCGGATCGACCGCGCCCGCGACAGCCCCATCCTCCGCCTTGACAACATACAGATATTTGCCGGAGACTCCTGTTACAGGCGCATCAAAGCTCACCGTCAGCTGAGGATTGGTCGAAATATTTTCGGAGCCCGATACAGGCGAACAGGAAACGACCGTGGGCGCGGTATCGTCGAACACGGGATAGCCGTCGTTGACGCTGCTTTCGTATTTCCATTTCTTCGCTTTCGCAGTGTCGGACAGGCAGGTGATCGCGCTTCTCCCACCGTTCAGCGCGTCCAGAAAGGCTGTGGCCGAGGTGGTTCCGTCTGAGCCTGTGTATGAAATAGTACCGCTTTCCGTCCCCCTGAGCACGGCGTCCGAAAATCCGCTGCAGTTTCCCGGGCTTACAAGTGCTTTGTTTGTCCCTTCATAAGTCACTCCGGAACCGATTCCACTGCAGCTTGTCTTGTCAGTACTCCAAAAGCAGTTGTCCGCTGTACATTCGTCGACTTTTCCTCCGATCACCGCGCCGATCCATTTTTTTTGCGACTTTCCCGTGGAGGACGCGGAAATCGTCACCGGACAGGCCGCGTAACAGTTCTCGCACACGCTGATATAATTGCTGTTCTGCGGCTTTGAGAGTCCGCCGACCAGCCCGCCGACATAGAGATAACCAAGGTCATTATTCGCGGTCACGGTAACGCTTCCCCGGCTGTAGCAGTTGACAATGCCATTTCCATTGTCGTTTGTCGGCGCGGTCAGACAGCCCACGAGTCCCCCAATATAGAAAGCGCACAGGGTGTTCCTATTGTTCTGAATATTCGCAACCGTGACATCCATGTTGACATCGGTCGAGCAGTTGATAAACTTGCAGCCACAGCTATAGCTTGCAAGTCCCCCGGCACCGGAGCCTTCCTGTGAGTATTCGACATAGTGATTGGTCAGTGTGACCGCGATATTCCCACTGACATTCAGGTTTTTTATCACTGTGGCAGACAGGGAGCCAAACAGGCCTGTGTTCCGGCCTGAAGAAATATGCAGATTGGAAATCGTATGGCCCTGCCCGTCAAACATGCCTCTGAAGGCGATGTAAGTAACACCGATCGGCGTCCATTCGTGATTTCCAAGGTCGATGTCACGGGTAAGAATCAGGGTTTTTCCATAAAGATCTCTCGCACTTTTTCCATCGTCACCATTCACGATGTTTGCAAATCCTTTTAGGTCGGCAGCCGTACTGAGATAGAACGTACTCTGCTTGCCCGTTCCATACCAGTCGTAGGACGCGCTCGTGCCGTCCCATGCGCTGCCGGCGTAAAGCGTAATATCGGAGGAGGGCGACGAGAGCTGCCCCAGCTTATCCACCGCATATATTTGATAGGTTCCCGCGGTGAGCCCGCCGGTCTGGAAGGAACGAAAAGCCCCCGCCGTACAGAACATCGTCATACCCCCCGCCGCGGCGGCAGAAACCAGCGCCGATTTCTGCGAATAAGCCGAGGTCGGCTTCGGTACAAGATAGAGTGTCCCGTCCTTATTGCAGGCCGCGCTGACAGCCCCGCCAAGAACGACGGCGGTGGACGCCCCGTAGACGAGCGGCGCGGCGTTGTCCTCGGCGGATGTGAAATTCAGCGTCGGGTATCCGTCCGCATCGGAGGCCCAGTCCTTTGCCGCATACCCGTCGGGCAGCTCGCTTATCGCGGTGCGCCCGTTATTGAGCGCCCTGATGACGGCGTTCGTCTCGCCGGCCGGGATTTTCTCATAGTATGACGTGTCCGTGCAGTAGTTCAAATCCAAATCGCTGGCCCCGCCTTTCAGAATCTCATCGGAGAGATAGAAGACGTCTGCCATCGCTAAACAATTATTATAAACGCCGCATGGATAGTGCGCACCCTTATAGTAGAAATTATTGATTGTCAAGAACACACTGCTGTCGGTATCGACGTAATTGTCGAGACCGTCGGTCCCGACGGCCTCGCCTATGCCCGCTCCGCCGCTGGCCGGCAGGCTGACGGTAGAGCAGTTATTCACAAAGTAAGAGGATCCGAGTGACTTTCCGCTCAGTCCGCCGATGTATAGGGAATCGGCGGAGAGCGAATCAGTTATCGTGATCGCTCCGTCGGCGCAGGAATTGAAGACAGAGCTGCTCTGTCCGGTCAGTTCTCCGACATACGTCCCGCTGCTGTTCGTACCCGACACATTGATTGAAATATTGCTCCCGCAATTGAGAATCGTCCCTTGACAAATAGCCGCCAGCCCGCCGGCATACCCTCCATACGATCCGTTCTTGCAGGACGAGTTGTCGGAAACCGTGATTCTGCCAGTCACCTTGAGGTTCGCAATCACGCCGTACGTAAAGCCGAAAAGGCCCGCCAGGGTCTGAACCGTTGTAATGGACAGGTTTGAGATCGTGTGAAAATTTCCGTTGAAGCTGCCTAAAAAAGAGCCTGAATCTTGACCTGGATCTTCGCCGATCGGCGTCCACTCCTGTGAATTCAAATCGATGTCCGAGGTCAGGATAATTGTTTTTTCGCTGAACTCATCACCGGTTTCTCCGTCCAGTCCGTTCACGATATTTGAAAGCCCCTTCAATTCCGCCGCCGTACCGATGTAAAACGTGTCGGCGCTGCCGTCGCCGTACCAGGTATAATCCGCCGTGGAGCCGTCCCACGCCGCGCTTGCCGACGGGCTCAGCGTGGGCAGCAGGCCGAGAACCATGCAGAATGCCAAAATAAGGCTCAGCGCCTTTTTCCCGATGCCGGTATGTTTCATTTCGATTCTCCCTCCGTTTTCTTTATGCTTTTCTTCTCCGGCGGCCTGGCATCCGTCATCCGTCTGCCAAAGCCGAGGCAGGTGCATTCAAATAGCGTCGCAATTTGCAGAGTCGAGCTGTCAGGGGGAAGTGTCACAGCCGAGCAGCGGGGACAGATATGCCGGTACTCCGGCCCAAACGCGCCCTCCCGCGCTTCACAGCAGACTCCCAGACAGGGAAACTGTTCTTCGCTTACGCCGCAGTCTGCGCTCTCTTTCATGCGTCGGCCCCCTCTCGGTTTGTCCCTATTATAAAACAGGCACCATTAACGAAACCGTTAACGAAAACGACGTCTTTCAGCTTTCTTATTTTTTTTGCGGCGTTAAGGCACCCGTGCTATAATGATCGCAAAGATAACGCAAGCATGTAAAACGAAGGGGGAAAACCCTTATGAAAGTGGCAAGCGCACTCCTGACGGTACCAAAGGCCGCGCCGGGCGAAATGCTTCGGAGCAGACTGACTGCCCCGTTTGAAGCCAGCGGACGGAGGATCCTCTTTGTGCACGCCGGCGCGGGCTACGGGAAGACAACGCTTCTGGCGCAGCTGACGAGGGGCGAAGCGCACCCGATCTGGCTTTCACTGACGGGGGAATCGGATGTTCTTGCGTTTGCCAGTGCACTGTGCGGTGCGATTTGTCAAGCATTCCCGGCCTACAGCTTTCAGCCGTCCGAGTGCCTGCCGTTTCGGGAAAAGGAGAATTTCGCCTCTATTCTGGCCAACGCGATCATTGGCGGCACGGAACGGCTGTCTGACAGGCTTATGCTTGTACTCGACGATCTCCATACCATTCGCGATCCCGAAATCCGGAACTTCCTTGCCTGCTTTCTCCGCTTCTCCCCGGAACATATGCGCGTCCTGCTGGGCAGCCGGGAATCGCTCTGGCCGGAGCTGACGCCGCTGAGCCTGCGGGGGAACATCCTGGAACTCGGACAGGCGGAGCTGGCCTTCACAAGGCAGGAATCGGCGGAGGTGTTGGGATTTGCCGATGAAGACGTTTACCGCGTCACCGAGGGCTGGCCGTTGGCTGTCGGTTCTTTTCGGCTTTTGGCGGAAAGCGGCGTCTCGCCTGCTGACATCCCTGCGCAGGGAGCCGACGTCCTTTCATCCTATCTTCTTTGTGAGTGCATCAGCCGTCTTTCAGCGGAAACGGTGGATTTTTTGAAGCAGTCCTCCTGCTTTGACAGCCTGGATGCCGATATGCTCGACTCAGTGCTGTCACGGAAACATTCCGCGCTGATCCTGAACAGCCTTGCCGCGCGAAACCTCTTTACCGTAAAGAGCGGTGAGGGACGCTTCCGCTATCACGCACTGTTCAAAAGCTGCCTGCAGGAGATGTTGGAACCGGAGGAAAGGACCAGACTGCGGCGAGGCGCCGCAGAGTATTATTTTGAACGCCGGGACTACCTTTCGGCCGCCCGCTGCGCGATCGAACTTGAAGACCGGACGCTGCTGGGAAAAATCATTCTGAAAAGCTATCGGACGCTCATCCGCTCCGGTTCCTTCAGCGAGCTGCTGCAGTGGTTTCAGTGCATGGGGGACGACGCATCGCTGAGTCCCGAGCTTCTCACGGCGAAGGGCGTGCTTTTTTCCTGCATCGGGAATTTCACGGGTGCGCAGGAGTCCCTTGACCGGGCCATCCCGATGCTGGATCAGGAAAACCGCCCTCTGTATCTGGAGGCCATGCTCCACAAGGCACGGGTACTTCGCAACGCCGTCTCATTCGAAGCCTCAAACGAGCTGCTGGATCGTCTCATGCCGGAGCTCCCGCAGTGCGAGCCTGAGACGGGGTATTTGATCGTTGTTGAAAAGCTCTATAATCTCTGCTGGAATTCCCGCATACAGGATGCCTGTGACCTTGCGGACCGGGAGATCGAACGCTGTGCAAGGATCGGAAATCTGAGGATCAAGGCCTGGCTGGAGCGGTATCTGACCGCTGTGCGCTTCTTTGCCGGCGACATGCGGGAGACGGCGACCTGCTATGAAAAAAGTCTTGCCATCCCGGAGGAGGACAGCGCATATCTGGATATGCACGGAGTGGCCATCTATGCGGCCAAGGCCTATCAGATGCTGGGGGACAGAGAGCGCTCGCTGACGGTTCTCGATGACGCGCTGGAGCAGATGAAGCACAGGGGCAAGTATGACGAGATGTGGACTGGTTTTCTTTTCGCCGCGGAAATCCATTTTCAGAATGATTTTATCGACCGCTCCAACGGCATTGAGGCATCCTATGGAAAGACAAAAAAATATTTCGCGCTGGCGGATGAATATGCACCATTGTACCGAAAAACCACCTACCAGCAGCGTTGGGCACGCCTGCAGAGGCTGAGCTATAGCGTCATATTTGAGGACGGCCAAAAAGAGGAGACGATTGCAGAAATCTTTCGTTCTTTAGGCGAATGCAACGACTATTTCAGATCCATTATACTGGCAAGACTGATGGGATATTTCGCTGCCACAGGAGATTTAACCAAGGCGGTCCGATGCGCTGAGCAGTGCATTGCCGTGGGAGAAGAGACAGGGCTGCGGCTCCATTCTACGTTGGCCTACGGCATTCTGGCGCGCTGTGCTCTCGCCGACGAACAGTGGGAGAATGCGCGGATCTATACGGCACTGTGCGTCCGCAGATGCGTGGAAAACGGGATTCTGGAGTACTTCAGGGCAAAGAATGATTACGGCCCGGTCCTTCAGCTTGCCTGCGATAACGGGATAGAGCCGGTTTACACAAGGCAGCTCATGGACTTCGCGGGCTACAAGGCAAAAAAAGTGTATATCAAGACCTTTGGAGAATTTTCCATTTTCCCATTCGACGACAGGAACACGCCGGTCAAAACAAGGTCAAAAAAGGAACGCGAGCTCTTTGCCTTTCTCCTTGATGCCGGAGCGCAGGGGGCCACAAAAGAACAGCTTTGTGAGGCGCTGTGGTCGGAATCAGAGTCTCAGAACGTCAAGGGCCTGATAGGCGTAACGCTGGCACAGCTGAAGAAGGACCTTGCGCCGCTTGGCATCGACGGACTGATTCAGTGTCACAGCAGGCGCTATTGCGTTTGCCGGGATGAGGTTGCCTGCGATTTTGAGCGTTTCGAGCGAGCTGCGGAACAAAAGGCACCGGTCAGCGCCGGTATGGCCGCCGCTTTTCTTTCGCTTTACAGCGGAGAATATCTGGCCGATTTTGAGGCGCTCTGGGCCACCTCAAAACGAATCCTGTACAACGAGATTTATGAAGAAGCAGTCCATATAGCCCGGTTGAAGCAGGACCAAGTCTGATACAAAAATCGTTTTTGCTGATCAGATTTTGAAAATGTTCATTTTCTGAATGGAACTGACCACTATACGCATGGTTGCTAAAAATTTATAGTCGCTTGGCTTCATCGTGTCGAGTATAGCAAGCTGTATGCCACAATGCGTCTGTCACAGGGGTCGAGGCTGGCGCTGAGACAGACCTTGTATGTTTCCGTTCCTTCATACCACTTGAACTCTGTTACGTCGGTGAGCCATTTTTCATTCGGCATTTCGACGTAGAACTGACGGTTCAGCAGGTTCACGGCCAGGTATTGCGGTTCTTTTGCCTGCCCGGTACAGCCGCGATTTGCATAGCGGCTGGACTTGCCGGAGGCCCACCTGTTGCAGGCGCTGCGAGACACATGGAGCAGGCCGCACTCTGCCTCCACGGGATATCATATCCATTAGTGCAATGGCACTCTCTGATGGAGACGCAGACACGGCTCCGTCTCACTTGTGAGAGGCATCTCTCCTCTCCGCCGCGTCCATTTTTTAGCAAATCATGCTCCATCGCCAGCAAATAGTTTTGATGCTTGAGCTGTTCAATCTCGATCTGGAGCAGTTCGGAGCGGGACTGGACGCCGTACCGGAAAGCGCAGAAAAAAGCCCGCTTCCAGTGGAGCGGGCGGAAAAGCAAACTGTTCGTGACATTGCACGACCGGGAAAATGTTCGGATCCCAAAAGAATACGGGGGAAACCCAAAGAAAAATCGCCGCAAACATTACTGTTTACGGCGATTGGTGGAGATAAGCGGGATAGAACCGCTGACCTTCTGACTGCCAGTCAGACGCTCTCCCGGCTGAGCTATACCCCCACATAGATGAACCGGCTCGATCCGATAGTTATAATATTGAATGTTTGCGATATCCGTCTGCAATTTCACGGGGAGTGTCTTTATCAACGTCAAAAGACCTCTTGAATGCCATTCTCGCGCTCTCCCGGACAATGATGTAGCACAGGGCAATTCCGTGCTTTTCTGGCTTTTTCATGGCGGTTTCCTCTTACGTTTAAAAATCATTTTGGACAGGTTTTGACACGATCACCGGATAGGTGTCATCATGGGTTCGCAATTTCTACCCAAAATGGACAAGATCATACATCAGTCCCAGTAAAAGGTGAGGTATCTAATGTTTCCTGAATAATTTGAAACCGCTTGTAACACAAGACTTTACGCCCCGTGGATGGTATAATATGTGCAGGGAAAAAGCCGAAAAGGGCCAAAAAGCTTGTACAAGGTCGTGATGTGGATGTACAAATACAGCAACGGGCAGATCAGCCTGGCGGATTTCAGGCAGCCGGTGGGAATGCACCTGAAGGAGGACAACCGGTGGGTGAAGAAGGCGCAGACCATCCCCTGGCTGGAAATTGAGAATCGCTATGCCGCCCTGTTTACCAACCGGAAGGGCAACGTGGCCAAGCCGCTGCGCCTGGCCCTGGGAGCCTGCATCATTCAGGCGGAGTACGGCTTTTCGGACGAAGAAACCGCTCAAATGATACAGGAGCATCCGTATTTTCAGTATTTCTGCGGCTATTCGGGCTACGACGACTCCAAGTTACCCTTTGACCCGTCGCTGATGGTGTACTTCCGCAAGCGTCTGACGCCGGAGATCCTGGGCGAAATCAACGAGATGATTTTATCCGAAGCACAAAAAGAGGAGAACCGTCACGACGACGGCCATGGAAACGGCGGCAACCGCGGTACCATGATCGTGGACGCTACCTGCGCACCCTCCAATATTCGCTACCCTCAGGACGCATCTCTGCTCAACGAAGCCCGGGAAAACACGGAAAAGCTCCTGGACGAGCTGCATGATTCGGCCGACGGCCGCAAGCCACGCACTTACCGCACCCAGGCGCATCGGGATTTCCTGCAGTTCAGCCGCAGTCGCAAGAAGACGGCAAAGAAGATCCGCAAGGCGGTCGGAAAACAGCTGCGCCATCTGGCGCGAAACCTTGCCGCCATTGAAGAAAAGCTCGCTCTGGGCAGGACTCTTGCCGAGCGGAAAGCGGCCCGTCTTGCAGCCATCCGCACGCTCTACGAACAGCAGAAATACATGTATGACCATTGCTGCCACACGGTTCCAGACAGAATCGTCAGCGTCAGCCAGCCTTTCCTGCGCCCCATTGTGCGGGGCAAGGCTGGAAAACCTGTGGAGTTCGGCGCGAAGCTGGACATCAGTGTGGTGAACGGCTGGACAAGACTGGAGTGTTTCTCCTTTGATGCCTACAATGAAGCGAGAAACCTGTCGGCGATGGCAGAGCGATTCTGGAAACGGGAGGGGCATTATCCCAGCCGGATTCTGGCGGATAAGATCTACCGCAACCGGGAGAATCTGCGATTCTGTAAGGAGCATGGCATCCGGCTCTCCGGTCCCGCGCTAGGCAGGCCAAAGAAAGATGAGATCCGAAACAAAACTCTGGATTTTCTGGACGAATGTGAGCGTGTGGAAGTGGAACGGCGATTCAGCCTGGCCAAGCGAAAGTACGGCTTGGGGCTGATTATGACCAGGCTGCGGGAAACGATTGCCCACAGCGTCGCCATGTCCATTTTGGTGCTGAATCTTAGAAAGATTCAGTGCGCCCTGCTGCGGCTGCTTGCGTTTTTGGTGCTATGGTTGGTCCCGCAGAAAAAGCAGCCTTTGTTCAGTTGACATTAGTTATGGACGCAAAAGAAAAAACGAAGCGGCATTTTAACGCAACCGCAGCTGATTACAATAACTCCGGAGACGGAAAATTTGTTCAGCCGATGAATGAATCTCTTGTTAGAGAATTGAGAAAGCTCAAAGGTGGGAAGCTGCTTGATGTGGGTTGTGGCAACGGGAATCTGTTCGGGCTTCTAAAAGAAGAATATCATTTTTACGGCGTCGATCTGTCCGAAAACATGATTGCCGCGGCAAAGGCGCAATACTCCGACTGTGCCGCATTGTATGTCGCTGACGCGGAAAAGCTGCCGTTTGAAAGCGATATGTTTGATGTTTTGGTATGCAATGCCTCTTTTCATCATTATACTAAGCCGGATATCGTGCTTGATGAAATCAATCGTGTTACTAAAAGCGGTGGTAAACTCTTGTTAGGAGATCCGTATATGCCGCAGCCGATGCGCTGGCTTATGAACGTATTCACTAAGTATTCCGACGAGGGCGACTTTCACTATTATGGAATCCACGAAATGAAACATCTTCTGGAGGCTCACGGATTTGAGATTGTGGGAAATAAGCACACCAGCCATCACAC
>Ga0183101_1000368_pt4 | contig 28579 bp, 25 predicted proteins | sample Biomet3_FD_127790 | JGI IMG/M metagenome (GOLD analysis project Ga0183101, IMG submission 127790) | Microbial communities from bioreactor (seeded with sewage sludge) at LBNL, California, USA - Biofuel metagenome 3 | ecosystem: Engineered > Bioreactor > Anaerobic > Unclassified ...
TTGTTCCTGTGCAACTTGGCCGTTCTAGATTTCGCTAACAACTCTAGGCTAAATCTCCCCGACGTTTGATTTGATTTTTCTCACTTGAATTTCATAAACTTCTCTCCCCATTTTCGATTTAAGAAATAAAAATCCACCTCTTCAAGGGGTGGTTTTTCTCATATGCCTATAAGGCTTGATGCTGGCAGGGCCGATAACGGCCCTCTCTGACGGCTGCCCAATTGCCTTTGTCGCCCTTACTTACCCGTAAACGGGTCTTTGTACTCCTTCAGGCACTTCCTGTCTTCGACCTGGTCCTCGAGCTCCTGGTTCCTGATGTAGTTCTGGACGGTCGTTTTGTTCAGCCCCACCGTGGAGACGTAGTAGCCCTCGGACCAGAAGTGCCTGCTTCCGTAGTTGTATTTGAGATTCGCGTGCTCGTCGAAGATCATGAGGCTCGTCTTCCCTTTCAGGTACCCCATGAACGACGACACGCTCATCTTCGGCGGTATCCGCACCAGCATGTGGATGTGGTCCGGCATCGCGTGGGCCTCGATGATCTCGACGCCCTTGTACTCGCAGAGCCGCCGGATGTACTTCCCGATGTCGGTCCGCAATTTTGCATATATCGCTTTTCTGCGATATTTCGGAGTGAACACGATGTGGTACTTACAGTCCCACCTCGTATGCGCTAAACTACTCGTGTCATCATTCTTGATGGCCATGAAAAAATCCTCCTTTCAGGGGAAAGGCAACTGAGCAATTGCTATTCTACCAAGGAGGATTTTTTCTTTCCATCGCCGCTACCGCTTCTCCGGGTCTCGCCCGCATAGCAGGCGGTTTTAAAGACGCGCCCCTTTGCAGGCGCGTCTAACAAAAAGAGACCCCAAATCGATAGGGTCTCCTTTTTCTTCGCTCAGATTTCGGCTGCTTCTTTAGCTAACGCTTCGAGCAACTTCTCCATTTTTATGATCGTCACGCTGTCTTTGAGTTCGTGCTCTTCGATGAGCGCTTTGAGACGCTTGAAGCCCACCCAAGTCGATCCCGCTTCATCTTCCCAAACCGCAATCTTTAACGGCAAATCAAGTCCTAAAGACTGATCGAGAGCCATCAAAGGCGTTCCGACCTTCGGGGAGCCAAAGACCAGAATGGTCGTTGGACGAAGAGTAAGACCAACTTCTTCGGCATTTTTCTGATGATCGAACTCCGCGAAAAGAGGAATCGAACGCTTTTCGAGGGCTTTCTTCAATCGGCGAACAGTTTCGTCGGCTTTGAATTGTCCTTCTAAAAGGAACAGGCGATTGTCGTCATAGTTGGTGGAGAGCAAATCGCCAAAGGCGGCAGCGATCCGCCGGGCAAGATCGGTAAAATCGACGCCTTCTTTGTTGGCTAAGAGGGTCACGCAGACCAATTCTTCGCTATGAGTGAAACGTGAAAGATAAGAAGAATAGCCTCTCACGCTTCCGCGAATGGCCATAAGACCCCGATGGAAATAGAAATGCCATCCCGCCACTGAAGGAACGCTTTCGCCATTCTTGCTACGATAGCTTTGATAAACGAAATCGCGGTTCTTCTTTTCATGAATTAAGACGCCGCCCGCCAAAGCGATATCCCAGAAAGAAACATCGCCCGACGAAGCATAGACATCGGAAAATCCTTGCAAAACCCCGCTATTTATAAACGGAAGAAGATTTATAACTCGCCGCAGCTTCGATCGGATCGATATAGGCGCCATCATGTTTAAAGATCTCGTGAAAGCCACCGCTTTGCGTTAAATCTTCTTTTTTGAATTGGCTTAAATCCTCTTGAAACGCCGTGTGGCGTAAGCCTAACGCTTCGAATTGATTCTTCTTCACGTAAGCGTGGTAGCTCATGCCGCTCACCCGGGCGATGATCTCGCTAAGAACGAGGAAGTCGGTCGCGGATTCATTGAAGCCGCGTCCACTTTCAAAGAGCAAAGTTTTCGCACCTAAAGTCTCCAGAGCAGTTTCAAAAGAATAAGGCTGATCCAAAGAGAAATTCTTTTCGTTACGATAATCTGCTAATCCAGAAGCGTGGCGAAGGAGGTCAATCACGGTGATTCCTTTCCAAGCTGCGGGAATCTCGGGGAGATAGGTTGCAATTGAAGAATCGAGATTCACTTGGCCGGCTTCATAAAGTTGCATTAAAGCCACTGCCGCGTAGGCTTGGGAAATCGGTCCTAGCGGGAACATGGTGTTGGGCGAGACGAGCCGTTTCTGTTTTGCATCGCTATAGCCATAGCCAACCACTCTCGAAATATAGGGAGCTTGCACAATCGCTAAGGAGAGACCAGGGATGTTCTCCTCGGCCATAAAGGTGTAGATCATTTCGTCAACGGAATGTTGGAGATAGCTCACGTCAGCGGAGCCTCTCTTTTTAAGTTCAGGATGAAGTTGTTTAGTGTTCATAAAGTCAAAACCTGCCTTTCTCCGAGGCATTTTCTTTGCCTCAGCGATTCTAGTGTATTAGTCTAGAAACGCTTCATCAGTTGAAAAATCAACAAAAAGGAGACTTTTTATCTAGCAGCACACGAAAGTGTTGCTGACGTTTATTGATGAGCCGCCCCGCCGTATAATGGTCTCGCCAAACAAATCGAAGGATCTGGGAGGCGGCCAGGATCGGTTTGTTTGGCGATAAACTCCTTCCGCTGGACGCCTCCCAGAGCCTCGGAAGGATTTTTCATGTCCAGGGAGAAAAAGACGCGGTTCCACGATCTGGTGTCCGGGATGGACGGAGGGTCATTCGACGATCTCCGCGGCGAGGTCCGGGCCCGCGAATGCCGCGAATGGCTGGGCGAGGCCGATTTGTCGGAGATGGCGGAATCCCTCGGCCGAAAGCCCGCCTGCCCGGAATGCGGATCGCTTTCCTGCCGGCCTTGGGGGAGGTCGAAATCGGGCGAGCGGAGGTACGTCTGCTCCGATTGCGGACGGACGTTCCAGCTGCTGAGCCAATCGGCTTTGGCCTGGTCGAAGAGGCATCTGATGGATTACGCCAAAGCGCTTGAGATGATGTCGTTCAACGTCCCGCTGGACGTGGTCGCCTCCGTCGTCGGAGTGCACCACAACACGGCCCTTCTCTGGCGGAGGAAGGCCTTCGCGACGGTCGCCGAATGGCAGAGGAAAACGAGGCTTTCGGGCCGGGTTTGGATCGACGAGATCTACACGTTCGACTACGGCGACCCCGGCGATCATTTCCGGAAGATGAGGAGAGGCCTCTCCAAAAGGAAGGTATGCGTCTGCATCGCCATCGACTGCCGCGAGAGCCTGGTGATATTCGAAACCGGCCACGGATGCCCGACCTCGGCGGAGTTGCTGAGGGCCCTGAAGGGCCACATCGAGCCCGGATCGACCATCGTCCACGACGGCCTCATGGCCCACAGAAGGCTCATCGAGGCCCTCGGATCGGCGGACGAGGTCTACAAATCAACGGTCAAGGACGAGGCGTCCCTGAAGGCGATGCTCATGATCAACAGCTTCTCGTCCTGGGCGAAGCGTTATCTCGACAGGTTCACCGGGATGAGGACGAAATACCTCCAGGATTACCTCAATTGGTTCGCCTACGTCTTCAGGGTGAAGGAGCAGGACGAAAAATGGCCGAAAACGGAGAGATTGCTCAGGCATTTGCTCCTCAGCACCGAAAATTGCAAGCGTTCATGGTGACTTTCTCGCAACACTTTCGTGTGCTGCTAGAAAAATTTTAAGTTGGCTCTTTTTTATATTGTAAAAGTGCTAGCATAATAAAATGCAAATTGTACGAAAACTCCAAACAGTAGACGAAGTTGACTTTTTCTTAAGAGAGACCATTCAGATTGGCTCATATCTTCAAGATCCGTTAAATCAATCCTTTTTGCCCGACAAGAAAACGGTTGACGAAAAAATCCATTTTTTGGTGAACCGAATTGTCAGCGCTGAGAAATCCGATTCAGAATCTTTTCAAAACAACACTCTTAAATGTCCCAATAAACGCTTTCCCGATTGCCGAAGCGAAGATGCTAGAAAAAAACTTTATGATGATATTTCCGTTCAACTTTTATCTGAACCTCATTTGAAAAACGACGATCAACTTCGACAAGGTTCCGGGGGTATGCTGCCTACGTCAGGAAAGCTATTATCTCAACGCAAGATTATTTTTATTATTGGATCTCCCGCTTCTGGAAAATCTTCTTTCGCCACGAAACTATGTGATCACTATAAAGGAGTCATATTAGATTCCGATTTTATTAAACGTTTAATTCCGGAATACACTGGCAATCTCAATGGAGCCGCTTTAGTTCATGAAGAATCAAAATTGATATTAACAAAATTGATTTTACCGATTGTCAAAAAATGCAAATGGAATATTATTTATCCAATCGTCGGTAGTCGATATGATGAGTTTGCGGTCCTTGCGCAAAGTTTTTCGAGAAGGGGTTATGACGTGTCGGTGGTTCTTACAGAGCTGGATAGAATTAAAGCCACCCAAAGGGCTCTGAAACGGTTTGTGGAGACAGGACGGTACGTTTCTCTATCTCGAATACTGGACGATTATTCTCATAACTCAATTCTGACTTTTTATAAGATGCTTTTTTATTATCCCAAGTATAGATATGTCGTTATCAACGCAGATTTTCCTATCGGAACAGCGCCATCAATAATCCCTTGTAACAAGAGATCATATTCTTTATGTGGTATTTTAAAAAAATAAGGTGTTAGAATTAAGAAGGTTAATATGGACAAGAAGAATTCAGACAAACAAATGCTTTATTCCGTCCGCGTTTACGAAACGCCTTCCGAGATTTCTGCTGGATTGAAGAATCCCGTTGATTCTAAATTAATGGCTCGCATTCTTGAGCCGCAAAAAAAACGCTCTTAGTTTGCGACTTCTTTTTTGGGTTTTAGAAACGGCAGTTGATCGTTTTTGTCATTCGTGATTTGTCGGATATTCTTGGCACTGAGTATAAAAGCTATGAGTTTTCGTTTCCAAATACCTCTTTTTCAAGTATGCTTCAACCAGGTTTACATTTTCAATGAGCGTTCGTTATTTCTCTTCGATTTGCCTTTGCTTTTACTATTAATGCATCTTGTGTAGTAACTTCAGGCTGTGGGCCCTGTCTTGATTTCCTTCATATTAACGTGAGAAAATTAATTGATGATTCGGACCCCATTAGATGATAAGAACCGTGAAGCTATGCAGGATCTTTTTTCAAAATTGGAAAAAGTAGTCACTGGTGATTTGCTTGTGTTTTTCGGTGGCCTGTCCGACGGCGTTGATGGCCTGGTAAAGGACTTGGTAGAAGATTTAAACAAAGTGAAGACCAAATCTAAGAAAATTTCAATTGTGTTAACGACGTCTGGTGGCAGCTTGACCCCGGTTCAAAAAATGGTTCAAGTTTTTAGGCATTTCTATTCTGAAGTCGATTTTATAGTCCCTGATTATGCCTACAGCGCCGGGACCATTCTTTGCATGAGCGGCGACCGAATTCTCATGAACTATTTTTCAAATTTGGGGCCTATTGATCCACAAGTAGAGACCAAAGATGGAAAGTATGTTTCTGCGCTGGGTTATCTCGACAAAATTTCTGGCATGCTTGAAAAAGCCAAAAACAAGACTCTGACTGAAGCCGAGTTTTTGATTTTGAAAGATTTTGATTTGGCTGAACTGCGTTTTTATGAAATGTCAAAGGAACTGGCAATTGATTTACTGAAAAAATGGCTTGCAAATTATAAATTTAAAAATTGGATTCATAAATCTACTGGCTCGCCTGCTACTCTTGCAGAAAAAGAAAAAAGAGCTGAAGAGATTGCCAACGTTCTTAGCGATAGCAATAAATGGAAATCGCATGGCAGACCAATCTCCATGCAAGAACTGCTTGATTTAAAACTTCAGATTGATGATTTTGATCGTAACCCTTCATTGTCAAAAGCTCTTAATGAATATTATAATTGTTTGACAGAGTATATTCGTTTACACAAGTACTCTACTTTTATTCAGACGAGGCTGTTCTTATGAAAAAGAAATCCGAAATTGAAATTGAAATTGATTCCGTTTCTTGCGATCTTCATGACGATTATTCTCAAGGTCTTCTTTTGGCTTTAAAAACTTATCATTCATTAATTGAGTCTGGGAAAATGAAACCTCGTGGAAATAGGCTGGCAATCGATTATTCCTACGCTCAATCTTCCAAGCAATAAAAACTCTATCTCTTTTCTCTCGAGTTCCAACAGCCTTTTATCATTTTTTGTTCCTTTAGAAAATGATTTCCTTAATTTTGTGCCATCTCTTGTTATCAAAATCTTTCTTGGATTGGTTAATGTTCTTGAATTTTTAGAATGACCCCGTTTCACATAAACCTCTTCCCTTCGGTAGTTGCTAGGTACAGTTTTAAGATATCTGCCAACAGTTTTGATACGGATAACTAACCCCTTTCTCTTGAAAAATCTTGCCCTTTTCAAGTCTAAGTTTCCCCATTTTTAAGGGATCCTCTTTTTTAGTTTTTCTTGGATTACAATAAATAAGTAATTTTTTGGCTTTTGCTCGATTTTTTCTATAATGTTTCTACTGGATTCAGTGAAAAGGGCCAGGGACTTTTTCCTAGCCCCGCACCACAACCTTTGGAGAAGCCTCTGCCATCAGCGGCTTATCCAAACACGCAGGTCATGTCAATTTGCTTCTTAGGGTCTAAAAGACTAATTGGGTGCCATAATCTTCTTTTTGCTGTTTGGCGAGAACCAAGCCTTACCATGACTTCGGAGTTAATTTCGTTTTGGCCTGTTCTTAGACTTGCGATCAGGCGGGAAAGAAGTGTCGATGCAACCTAATCGACATCTTTCTTCTCTCAGCTTCACTGAAACTACTGTTGATTCCCGTTTGCAGCTTCCAGCAGTCATCTTGCAAAGAGAGCCCAATAAAAGGGAAAATATCTTGCCTTTGTTCTTTATGGCAAGCCTATCTGAGTTAGGTTAGAATTAACACATGAGAATTCTAACACTAAAGCAAACTAAGCTCTTTGCAGGATTTGTTTTTCGACCGGCTTTTGTCAACGTGTTTCCTCATGAATCCCAAGCTTTGATTTCTTAGAGCAATTTATGAATCCCAACAACAATATAAATAGTGGTACGCCAGCTGTTTCCTCTTTAATTGGCTTGGCTGATCGGTGCTCTGGGTGCATGGCTTGCGTCGACGCATGCCCCGTTAATGCTATTTCTATATCGGGGAAAAATGGGTTTGTCTTTCCTCACGTCGATGCCACTAAATGTATTGGTTGTGGCAGATGCCGATCGGTTTGCCAATTTCAGAACGAAACTCAAGGCGGAAGAAAAGAATTTTTACCTTTTTCGTTCCAAGCCAATGGAGACATCCCCTTTTCCTCGTCTTCGGGGGGCGCGCTCTATGTCTTGGGAAAATGTTTTCTGCGCGATAATGGCGTCGTTTATGGTTGCGAATTTGATAAGAACCTTCAAGCGAGGCACATTCGTGTTGACCGAACTGAAGATTTAGAAAAAACGCGCCAATCAAAATATGTTCAGAGTTCGGTGTTGCATATTTATCCCAGCGTTGTTTTCGATTTAAAAGAAGGAAAGAAAGTTCTTTTTTGCGGAACTCCTTGTGAAATCTCTGGCTTAGTTTTCTTTTGCCAACTCGAAAAAATAGATTCCTCTCGTCTTTATTTGGCTTCCATTGCCTGCCATGGCGTGCCTTCCTCGGATGTTCTAAGCAAGTTTGTCAAAGATTGTGAAAAACGTTTTGGGAGCAAGGTTGAGAACGTCAACTTTCGAGCTAAGAAAAAAGGACGTTCTTGGGATAAGCAATATGTTCAGCTTTCCTTTGCAAATGGAGATAAAACCGAAATTCGAGCTTCGCAATGCGATTTTACTCGTTGCTTTCGGTCCGACTTAGCATTAAGGGAATCTTGCTTCTCTTGTTCGGCAAAACGACAATTCCTTGGGGATATTCTTGTCGGTGATTTTTGGGGTTCCCCCTTTTCACCCAATTCTTTTTGTTCAGACGCTGGGGTGAATATCATCCTTGCTTTTTCCGATAAAGGTCAAGAACTTGTTTCACGACTTCGTGATAGCGGAACTTTGGCCAAGGAGCCATCCCCCAACCCCGTTCAGTGGAATCAATTTTTGTTTTCTTCACCTAAAAAGCCTCAAAATCATGATTTGTTTTTAGACTATCTCTCAAGCCATTCCTTGTCGGATTCTTTGGACCGTTTTTTGCCGAAAGTTCATAAGCATCCTCTAAAGGCTCTAATTTCTTCTTGGCTTGCGCCTCGTCCTTATTCTCACTCTAACATTCGTTTATGTATCGTTACCCTAGACGATTTGGAAAACTACGGCAATCGCCTCCAGAATTTTGCTTTGCAGCACTATTTGAAGCAACAGTGGGGGGTTTCATCTAAAACCCTATGGCCCAACAACATTACTGGCATAAAGTCCATTTTGAAAGAACGAGCCCGCCGGTTGAAACATGCTCTTTTTAATTACTTCCCTGGCCCCAAGTTTAAGAAACATTCCCATTATCGATCTTTTGCGCGCTTTAATCGGCTAATTCGCAAAGAAAGGTTGATGCTTTATCCCAAAGGGAAAGCTCTTTTAAACCGGAAATATGATTTTTTCCTGGCTGGAAGCGATCAAGTTTGGACCTCCAACCATGCTGAAGTTTTATCAAACAATTTATTGAGTTTTGTTTTGCCCTATAAGCGTTATTCGTACGCTGCTAGTTTTGGCTCGGCCCAGTTGAAGGAGTGCGATCGAACTCTAATTCAATCTGAAATTCCATTGTTTTCGGGCCTATCCGTACGAGAAAACGAGGCCGTAAACGTCTTATCGAGCTTCTACCACCAACCCGTATCGGTTCACATTGATCCCGTCTTCTTGGTGAACAAAAATGATTGGTCACGCTTGTCCTATAAATATAGTTCTAAGAAGATTCGGCATCTTGAACGCTCTAAGTACCTTTTGCTTTATTGGCTCGGGAGTGATCAGAAACGAGGACAAGAAATTGCAAACGAGATCGCAAAACGAGACGGTCTAGAAGTCATATATATTCCTCTTTATTCGTCGGACGAATCTACGAATCCATTTTCAAATGTTTCTCCTTTTGAATTTGTTTTTCTGATAGAGCACGCCACTTTCGTGGTAACAAATTCCTTTCATGGCACGGCTTTCAGTATCATTTTTAATAAAAAGTTTTTGTCAGTTCCCATTAAGGGTTCTCTTGCTTCGTCTGCGGACTCGCGTTTCTTAAATCTTCAAAAAATATTCCAACTTCCGCTTTCTTGTTTTGACTCAGCCTCACAAGACGAAACTGCTGTTGACTGGAATTTTGTAAATAACGCCATCCACCAGCAACAAGCAAAGTCCGATGCCTATTTTGATGGAATGTTAAAGAATGCAAAACATGGAAAATAAGCCAATTGTATCCGTCATTATTCCGGTAAAAGCCGCTTCCGAAAAGCAGATTATTTCTTGCTTTGAACTTCTTCAAAAACAAACCCTTCGTTCCTTCGAAGTTCTCGTTGTTTGTGACTCTTCGGAAGACACTAAGGCGAATCGCGACTTTATTGCTAAATTTTCTATGAGTGATTCACGTTTCCGCATGCTGATTGAAGCACCCGGTCAAGGGCTAGGCGGGGCTAGAAACTTGGGAATTGAATCGGCTAAATCTCCTTTCATAGCCTTCGTTGATATTGATGATCATCCTTCTTTCTCCTTTTTGGAGTCCTTAATTAATAACCAAAAAAACAATGATTCCGATATCGTCATTTGCGGCTTCGCTCGTCATTATCCCGACTCACATGTGGAGACTTGGCTCCCTCCTTTTAAAGAGAACCGTAGCGGTTCGGATTGCTTGGGTGACGTGTTAACTTGGAAAATTAACAACACGTTATGGAACAAGTTATTTAAAAGGGGATTGTTTACAGATATACAGTTCCCTGTTGCTTGTGGCGGTGAAGACTTTGCCATTCTTCCCTGGATTTTTCTCAAGGCCAGTAGAGTTTCTTCTTTGCAAGAAACCTTGTACGAGTACTGCATTATACCAACGAGCAGGTCCCACGCTTTAACCGATTTTGACTATTATTGCTCATTCCTTTTTCTTAAAAAAAGGTATTGCCTTTCTCTTTCTATTCAAAAACCAGAAATTGTTCAAAAGTGTCTTAAAGAAGCCTGTGGCGTATCTTCGCGGGCTTGCCTCTTTGCCTACGCCCACCCCCAAGTTACTGGTGAACAAAGGAAACGTGAGATTGACGATTTTATTTATCAATATAAGAAACTTGTTCGGTCGTCTCACGCCGGGAAAAAGGCCACTCTTGTCTCAATGACTCGCTTTTATTTTTATCCGATTTTTCTTTTATGGTCTTCTCTTCAAAAGAAAAAGACGAAAACAGCTGAAAAAAGATATCAAATCTTTGAAGATTGGTGGCTAACCCATGAATGATTTTTTAGCAACTCTTAAATTCAAATATTCGGGGAGAAATTTTCGTCCCATTGATCATTTGGTTGTGTGCTTTGACTCTGACGATTGGGGCTCTCTCAAATTTTCTTCCATCGAACAGAGAAACTTGGCTAAATCGATGGGGCATAATGTTTCGTCTGAAGCCTTTGTTCGATGCGACAGCTTGGAAACGCCAAAAGACCTTCAAAACTTGGCCTCAGTTCTTCTAAAGCATCACGACCATTTTGGAAATTGCCCTATTTTCACCTTGAATTTTATGATGTTTAATCCCGACTATTCTGCCATGCTTCAATCCAATTTCTCTACTTTCGTTCATCATCCTTTTTTTGAAGCTTATGGATCCGATGATGCTCAAAAAAAAGTTCTTTCGGTCTTAAAAAGCTTCTCCCCAACAGTTTTCGATTTTCAGCTCCACGGGGCCCAGCATCTTAATGTTTCTCGTTTTTTGCGAGATGGCAAAATGGCCAGCCCCTTGGTTCTTGATGCCTGCAAGGTTGGGGTCACGAACTTTTCAGATTCTTTCGGTCCCAATCGTCAAGCGGGTTACATGGATGAATTAGGCTGTGTTTCCTCGTCTGATGCTCTTTTCGTTCAGCATCAATTGGATGATTCCTTGTCTCTATTTAATGACGTTTTCGGCTACCGTCCTCATTGCCTTACCCCCTCTTGCGGCGTCATCTCCTCGTCTTTTTGCGCCAGCCTTCATGCCATTGGAATTAACACAGTCAAAATTTCGCTTAGACATTACAAGCCCACTAAAAAGGATATTCATTCTTTTGTAGCCTTGTCGAATAAACATAAAGGGGTTTCTTTTATTTACAGAAATGTTTCGTTTGACCCCGAAGTAACCTTAGACTTTTCCCAAGTCATACATGATATTTGTCTTTGCAATAAAGCCCATGTCCCTTGCCTTATCAGCTCTCATCGGTTGAATTATGTCGGCTTGTTTAATCTGCAAAATGCTCAAAAGAATTTGGAGCTTTTAGACCATCTTCTAGATGAGATTGAAAAACTTTTCCCAAATGTCGAATATTTGTCGACCGAAAAATGCATTTCTAAGTATGGTAAAATAAGCCAATGAATTTTCAAAACGAATTAAAAGGAAATGCCAGCAATTTCAAGCAGAGTTACCGCCAGTTTCTTTTTCGTTTTCGTTCTTTTTTTTCTTCTTTGTTTCACTATGGTTTTTGCAAGTTTAATTTCGTCAATGTTATTCTGTTTTTGCCTATTCTAATTTTTAGTGGACTTTCGTTTTACGGCAATTTTTCCGCATCTTTTACAAGTCTTTCGGTTAGGCTTTCAGAAGCTGTAGGAGACCATGACAGCATTGCTTTTTGTTCCGATTCTTTCGTAAGGAATGACACTAATGCCGTTCCTTATAGCCAATGGAAAGACGCAATTGTTGGAATTCATCGCGATGGTCGTGCTTACTCTCGGGCTTTGGCTCTATTTGCAGCTTGCAACGACTCTGGCTCTTTGTCTCCTTTTCAGGTTCAAGATGGCTCCTCGACCCTTTTCTCCGCATCTGCACTGGATTTTTGCAATTATAACAACGAGGATTATTCCTCCTCTTATTTTGGCTTTGGCCAATTTTCAAAATTTTCCAATCAACCTGAAAATTTGAATTTTTCGAATTATGATTTTTCGGGACGGACCGGAGGCTCCTATATTTCTACGTCTTTTGGGGAGAAACTAGCTAAAAAGCGTGGCTGCTCTCTGACAGAGCTGATTGGGTCCAAATTTAGTATTTCTACCGGAGGACACGCCTTCTCGTTCTCGATTAATAATCTTATTTTTTCAACAAATGCTCTAGGAGTTTATGCCAAACAAGCTTTTGGTGATTTCTTTGTTACGAATTCCAATGTTTTTTGGTCAGCTGTACAAAACTGCTCTTTCATCGATCCGCTTAAAGACCAACTCATAACCGACACTTGCTTAAAAGCCCTTAAATCGCCGGTAGCTTCTGGCCAACGCTTTTCATCCTTTTTCGTTGATGGTTCCTCGCTTACGCCGCTTGGATATTCAGAAGACATTTTTTCCGCAATTAAAAATAGTGAATCTCAGTCTTTCTTTTCCATCAGTTCTCCGATTTTCTTTTCGCTCTTTTGCTTATTTTTTCTTGGTGATTTTGCCGTATTTACAAGTTTGATTATTTGGCGAAGAAAAAAGCAGGATTATTCGTTTAATTTTTATATTCCAGTTTTAGATTTAGTAACGTTTGCCGCTTTTCTGATTGTCCTTTTCTTTATTTTTTCTTTTCAAGCCAACCTCGTTTTCACTTCTTTTGTGACCTTTCAGTTTGTCCTTGTCGGGGCCGTCTATCCATGTTTGCTGCTCCTCGAATCTTTCATTTTTTCTAAGGTAAAGCCACATGAAAACCGCTAAAAAGTTTGGGATTCGTTATAACCTTTCGGGCCTTAGTGAACTGTTCTCTTCTTTTAAAGGTCTTTTTAAAGACAAGGATGTTTTATTTATCATTTGTCTTGTTTCCCTGCTGGCCGCTTCCTTTTTGATGACCGGCTTCAATCGGTTTCCTTACACCTTAATTTTCAATGGAATATTGGTCATTTTTTGCTTGTGTGCCCTGATTATTCTTTTTAAGAATCAAGCTTTCAAATTCGACAAGTTCTTTGTCTTCTTCTGCATTTATTTCTTCGTTATTCTGGTCAATTCTTTGATCAACAAGTCCTTCTTCCTTACGCCTTTTGCCAATTGTTTTATTGGATTTTTCGTATATGAACTTGCCGCTTCTTCATCGCGCAAAAAGAATGACCTTTTGGTTTTTAACTTTTTCTTAGGCTTATTTTTCTTTTCAATTCTAGTTTTCTGCTATTATTTGCCTTCATTAATGAAAGGCTCTCTTGATGGTCGAATTGGCGATCTTTTCGGCAGTGCTGATGGAATGGGCGCCATTCTTTCTTTGCTGGTCTTCTTCTGCTTTTATTATTTAGCAAAAGGATATTCTTTTAGCGTTATTCCGATGATTTTAGCTTTCTTTTTAATTATTTTGAGCCAAACTAGGACCGCTTTTGCAAACGTCGTTGTTGCTTTTGTACCTTTCCTTTATTTTCTGCTTCGAGATAAAAAAAGATACGTTTTTTGGATTTCACTAGTTGTTATTGTTTGCTTGTTTTTCGGAGCCTTGCAGCTGCCCTTGTTTTCATCTATCAAAAACCGTTTTTTGAAGATGATCCAAGAATACCTTGGGATTGGGACTGACGAATCGGCTTCGGAGAGGCTTGAACTGATAAAAAGAAGTTGGTCATTTGCTTTTTCTCATCCCCTTTATGGATATGGTTACAACGGCATTCTAAGGTACTCTTTTCAGGCGGCCCACGATTTACTTGGTGATCTTTCCCTTTATTATGGTGGCATATTTGCTTTACTAACTTTGGCATTCTTTTCTGCTGTTAATTTTTCCTTTTTTAAGAACAAAGGACCCTACGCCTTGCTTTTGATCTGTTCGGCCCTGTTCTTCTTTTTTAACTTCTTTTTGGGAATTGTCTTCTCCTCAAGATTAATCAGCACTTATTTTTCTTTCGTTATTGGCTTGTCTCGTTCCGACCAAGGTCTAACCATTGAAAGAAAACCATCAGCGCGCCCAGTTAATGTGTGGTATCTTAATATCTAACCTATGACTTATATTTACCCTTATTGTTCCTTGCTGATGAAAATCCGTCGTTTTCGGCTCAAGCATCGTCTATATAAACACTGCGCCAAGGTGGGATCTAATCTACGTGTTGACGGAGCTTTTAATGGTGGCCCTCTTGAAAATCTTTCGATTGGAGAAAATGTTTATTTTGCAACGGATTTTTATTTTTTATCCTCAAAAGCCAAAATTTATGTCGGTGACAATGTCATGTTTGGACCGGCGGTTTCAATTATTACGGGGAATCATCGCTATAACATCCCCGGCCGTCTTCTAAACTCGATTACCGAGGACGAAAAACTTACGACAGATGACCAGGATGTTGTTTTTGAAGGCGACAATTGGATTGGGTATGGGGCTACTATCCTTAAAGGTGTGACGGTCGGCAAGGGGGCAATCATCGGGGCCCGGGCCGTTGTCACCAAAAATGTTCCAGCCAACTCAATCGTGGCGGGTAATCCGGCCAAAGTCATCAAAATGCGTTTTTGATTTCATGGAAGAGAGCAATCGTAATTCTTTATTGGTTTGTATCCCCACAATGGGAATAGGTGGTTCTTCTCGGGTGGTGTTTGACTTGGTCTCCGAGCTAGCTCGTAGAGGCCATGACATCAACCTTGTCATATTTTTCAACCACTTTGAGCCACAATTTGATTCTTTAAAGACGCTTCCTAATGTTCACATTTTTTTCTTGGGAAAGCGGCATCATGTTGACATCCCCTTCTTGTGGCGGCTTAGAAAGCTGTTACGAAAACTTCGGCCATCGGTTATTAGTTCCCATTTGACTTCGACGTTTTACTTAGCACTTGTGACTAATTTTAAACAAACGGTTATTTACCACACCATCCATGCCAATCCATCCGATGATCTTCCTCGCCCATATCGCCTTTTTTTATCCTCGAAAATTCGAAAAAAACAAGTACGCCTTGTTGGCTGCTCCCAGTCGATCGCGTCTAGCGCCTCCTCACTTTATCGCTGCTTCGTTCCCTATATTACAAACGGAATTTCTCTCCCCGAAGATGCCCTTCCAGTAGAACCAGAATTTGATTTTTTGAGTTCTGGCAGGCTATGTAAAGTTAAAAATTTTGATGATTTGATTAATGCTTTTTCGATTGTTATTAAGTTTCGTCCCGAAGCTAAATTGTGCATATGCGGGGATGGCGAAGAGAAGCCCTCGCTTATTCAGCAGGTTCATCATTTGGGCCTAGATTCCAATGTTTGCTTTTCGCCCTCTATTTCCGATATGGGTTCCCTGTACCGCCGTTCTAAGGTGTTCTGTCTGTTTTCTTCAAGAGAGGGGGGACCGTTATCTATAGCCGAGGCCATGGCTTATGGTCTTCCCATCGTTGGTAGCGATATCTCCGGGATTAAAACCTATGCGAACGATTCCCTAAATGGATTCCTTTTCCCTTGTCATGATGTTGAAACCGCTGCAGCGAAAATGATTCTACTTTTGACGGATAAGGAGTTAAGAAAAACTATCTCAGTTCGAAACGTTCAAATGGCCCAGAACTACTCTTCACAAAAAATGGTAGATCAATACGAATCACTGTTTTTTGAAAAAAAGAACAAATAAGTCGAAATATTCGTTTGTAATTTCCTAAGTACTCAACTGCTTAGAAGATTTTTGGTCTCAGCATTTTCCTCTCTGCCCAATTTAGAACTATTCAAAGAACCAGAATTCGTGTAAAAGCAGCATTGCTTAATCTATATCCATCATTGTTTTATTGGGGAAAAGCATATTAAGGATACCTCTTGGTTCAATCTTTATTTGTAAGCCTCCAAGAAACGTAGTTAATTATGATGGGCCCCTCAAGATGGTGACTTTCGTCTATTTTTCAAAAGAAAATGTCAATTGCTGTAGAGATTGCGATTCTCAAAAGAATCTATACAAACATTATCTAAATGATTGATAATAACATTTATGGATAAACTGAATCTCGATCAAATTCATAATTTGATATACAAAGCTGCAGAGTATTTTTCTTTATATTGCCAAAAAAAGAATTTTCAGTATTTTGCAATCGCTGGAACGCTGCTTGGCGCGGTGCGCGAAAAAGGTATCATTCCTTGGGATTTAGATGCAGATTTTGGTATGTCACGGAAAGATTTTCAGCATTTTGTAAATGCTCAAGATTTTGACAATGAGTATTTTGAACTTATGTATTGGAAAAAATCCCCAAAATTTCCAGTAAATATCGCCAGGATCATGATGAAGAAGACAAGTTTGTGCGGCCAAGAAGAATTTGTTCATGGGGTTGATGAAAGAATGTTCATAGATATTTTCGTTTACGATGATCTACCAGATTTGCCCCAGGAGATTGCTCGGACAAGGAAAAAAATCAGAAAATTGCATCGACTAATCGATTTAAAATTAACCAGTTTTGAAAGCCGGCCATTGGGAAATAGGATCATTCATACTCTAATTAAATTCGTACTTTTGCCATTGCCCGCGAAGAAGCTGCACCAATCGTTTGATAAGGCTTCTCAAAAATACTTTGGAAGGCAAAACGATCTTGTCTATTTTCCTTCGGGCTATTTCTGCCTAACAAAAGACAAAAAAGCTTGGTACCCTAAAGGCGTATTTGATAAATTGATTCAATTGCCTTTTGGCCCGATAACTGTGGCCTGCCCCGCAGAATACGATAAATGTTTACGGATTCTTTATGGCGACGACTATATGACGCCAAAAAACCGCGGGGACAGTATGGAGGGGTATTCAGCGGATCTCTCGTTTTGGAAGATTTAGCAATTGTCGATGACAACACGCTTTTTACAGCTGGGTGCGAAATTCAGTTTTAGGATTAATTTTTTATGTCTCTGTTACTGGTGTTTTATATCCTGTTCCCTTCAAAGCGGTTTTGACTTAAAATAAAATAATCAAAATGAACAAGGAAGAAGAAGTCAAAACTACGGGTGGCGTATTTTCGGCAGACAGCAGGGCTATTGTTGTCGCTAATATTTGTGACGTTTTTAATTGCACCGAAGACGATATTTTTGATTTAACGCCAGTTCAAAAAGGATTAACGAATATTGTTCTCTCTTTTTTTGTTAACGGCACCAAATATATTTACAGGCACCCTGGCCTGGGGTCAGATAGTTTAGTTGACCGGGGACGCGAAACCATAATGCAATTGGAAGCTGGCTTTTGCGGCGCCGATACCTCCCTTGTCGCAATGAGCGTTCGCAATGGTTGGCGGATTTCACGTTTCGTTGAAAATGTCCCCTTTGATTATCACGATGAGTACCATAGAGCTAAGGCGATTTTGCTCTTGCGGAAGCTTCATCAATCCAAAGTTACTGCCCGATGGGAATTCGACATTTTAGAGAAGATTGAACAACTTAAGTCGCTGATCCCACAATCAATTTATGGTCACCAGTTCTCTGACTTTCACGAAATCGACGAAAGATGTCGGAAGCTCTTTTCGTTATCCAAAACTGATGGCGTGGCCAAATGCTTTTGCCACGGCGATTGCAGAGATGAGAACTTTTTAATCAATAGTGAGTCCATTACTCTGATCGATTGGGAATATTCTGGTTATTGTGACCCCGGTTTTGATATTGGCTCTTACATTTGCGGAGGAGAGCACTCGGACGAGGACATAGATGATGTTCTTTATCTTTATTTTGGCCGTACTCCGACTTTCTTGGAAAGACGGCACTTTCTCAATTACATTGCTCTAACAGGATTCTTCTATATGCATTGGACAATGTACAAAGAATATTGTGGTCAAGAGGTTGGCATTCTTAAGAAATATTGGCATGCTTATGCGGCGCGGTATTCAGTAATCGCTCTGCAGATGTATCAAAAGGAGAAACAATGACATACATCATTTTGGTTGCTGGTAAAGGAACGAGACTTCACCCTTTAACTTTGCATTATCCTAAGTCTCTCTATCAAGTGGCAAAAGACGAAACGATTCTTCAAAGAATGGTTAGTCGAATTAGGAAATATGATCCCAAAGGGGAAATTGTTGTCGTGGTTGGCTTCATGGGTGATTCCATCGCCAAAGAAGTTGAGCCTTTTGGAGTCAAAGTCGTTTGGAATCCGTTCTTCAATGTGACAAATTCCATAGCTTCGCTTTGGTTTGCCCGCGATTTTTTAAACCGTGATAATGTCGTGATTATTGACGGCGACATTATTCTGGAAGATAGTTTGTACACCAAATTTGTTTGCGTTCCCACCAAAATTCCATATGTGCTTTTGGATAGCACAGATGCTGATGCGGGCGACTATAACGCGCAGGTTTCTGGCGATAAGGTCCTTGTTATGGGCAAGAACCTCTCGCATTATTACGGAGAATATTGCTGCTTAGTTAAGCTTGATGCCGCCTCTTCTCAGATGCTTCGGACAGAAATCGAAGATATGGTTTCCGTGGGAATGTATGACCAATATTTCGAAGACGCTCTTGTTCAAATGATCTTTAAGTATGATTTCAGTCTTTTCTTTAAAGATATTAAAGGGTCTAACTGGACGGAGGTCGATTGTACTGACGATTTGTTAAAAGCCAAGCAAATAGCTGAAGATAAATAATTTTTCCAATTTTTGCTAAAACAAAGGCGTATATTCCTTTAGATTATTTGATTTGTTATTGTTTTTTCGGCTCAACAAATCTGTATGCTTGTTCCGAGGGGACAAAGAAAAATCCGCTTTCCTAAAAGTTGTCGGTGTGCTTGAGCAGGGGTGTCATAAACTTAAAGAACTCTTGACCGAGAAGACTGCTTTGAAGGCCACTGAAACTTCGCTTTAAATTGCAGCAGTTGATACTCCCCAATGTGTTTTTGCCTGTGACAGGGTTTACCCAGTGCATTTTTAAGGGAATTCATCGGGCTTAGTTCTCTTCTTCTGCTCCTTGGAGACTAAAATTAAGATCGCCCGGCGATGTGCTTTAATTTTTATGATTTTTCAACTCAGCCAAGAACGAGACTTATCAAAAGATATCTAAAAAGTGATTGCGGTCTTTCAACTTTCGATCGGGTTTATTTTTTGAAGGAAAGGAACTTATTTTTAATTTTCGTGATAAATTGCGAAAAATAAGAATGATAGACAAGAGCAATTGCACAAAAATATAAAGCGGTAAAAGAAAAGCCTCTAATGATAAAAATAAGCCAAGGGTTTAGCGAAGAAAGGTCAACCAGTTCAAAGAAGCCCTCAACAAACAGCGCTATGGTCAAAGATATGACCAATAAAATCAGATAATTTTTCCAATATCGTCCGATCGATAAATGTAGCCCTTTTTTGTAATAGATGTTGATCGCAATCCAAGTTCCGATAAGAAGACTGACGATCGTGCCCAAGGCCGCTCCATAGACTTTCAGGTTGCTGGGAAGAAAGTAGACGGCCAGTATGGTAATGATGGCATTGAGAATTGCCATCCCCGTGTAAAAAATGCTCCGGAATTTTTGCTTGTTATAGGCTCTTTGGACTTCAATGCCAAGATTCTGCGAAAAAGGTACAGAAGCAGCAAAAAGAAAGGCAACGCCAATATAATAAGCGGGAATTTTAGATTCGCCGACCCAAGCCATGATAAAGGATTTTCCACAGGCAATGAAACCACCAAGAATTAAAAGCATAACTAGGGCCTGTTCGATCGAAACACGGACGAAAAGCTTGTCAACTTCCTCGTGCTGGCCATTTACGACAAGCGAATTTACCTCAGGAACATACGAGGTGCTGATTGCGCTGGTAAGCTGATTGGAATAGGTATAAAAAATCAAGGCAATGTTAAATATAGCAACTGAGGTGGCGTTATCTAAGACCCCCAAGACCGTTTTTCCAAGAGCGGTGTTTATCTCATTCATGATAATGTTAAGGAAAACAAAGAATGAGAACGAAAAAATAGTCCGGAATTGCTTCTTAAAGTATTCCTTCGTTCCAAAGTTAATGCGCAATCTAATGACAAAAAAGCAATAGCAAAAATTGGCAATTCCAATTGCTAATTGGACCGAGGCCGCGACGATGGCTGCCGTGACGATATCTCCGCCCTTTTTAATTGCGATGACAGAAAACACTACTGTCCCAATTTTTGTAAAAATATCCAGCGAACGGAGCCAAATAAACTGGACTTTATAACTGCCATATGCACTTAAAAAATTGGCCAAAAAGGAGATGATGGTGGAAATTATCGAAATAACCAAAAGAAGATTTATCCACGTTTTTTGCTGGCTCGTATATTGAGTTAAATTAATCGTGTTGGTAAAAAACAAAACGCAGATCACGCCGCCAATGATTGCGGCAAGGACTGATGCGACGGTAACGAAAACAAAATAAAAGCCATTGGTTTTTCTAACCCCCATTTCGCCTTCTTCTTTTTCAGCAATTGTGGCGAAACGAACATAGGTACTAGACAATCCAAATGTTAACAGAGATAGCCACGAGGTAATGGACGCTACAAAAGAATTGAGCCCATATTGAATATCCCCAAGATTTTTAAGGACATAGCGGTCAAAGTACAGGGACAGCACCATGGAGAAAGCAAAATAAACATAAGAGAGGATAATACCGCCTTTTATGTTCCTCTTTTTGCTTTTTTGGCTTATTTCCATGGAGTAATTATTCCTACCTAGCGGGTAAAAGACAATCTTTACCTAACTTTTAACTCATTTATTATAGAACCTTAGCCAAATCTTCTACCAAGAACCGCCTTACTCATGCAGGCTTGGTTACTATCGAGCCTTCGAGATAATACAAATGTTTTAGAACCAACGAAAGGATCAAAATTTCGGACTTCTATTATTCTCTTGCTGCGCGGGCTTTGAGAGCCTCTTTCTTGGCCCGTGGTGTTTTAACAAAAAGGATGGGATAATTGCAGTCGTGGGAAAAGGAAGCTTACTTATCTTCGTTTCGCTTAAGGCTGATAAGTCTTCTTTTGAGTTGCTGGCTTCTCATTGCAAAGGCACGAACCCCTTTACCCCTCTTTTATATTCCAACAAGCTTTTTGATTCGCTATCTCCTCAGTTTGATTCTTCAGTTCAGTTTTCAATCCCGCCCATCGGAGCTTTTCCTTTTCATTCCGATCTGGCTTTCATTTCGAAAAAGCAATCTTTTGCCACCTTTTCCTTTTGCAATGTGTGGGGTCTACGAAATTTATCGATCTCGCATCACTTAAAACCGAAAGTTAAGAAGGACATTCTTTCGATTGATTTTTCTCGTTATTCCTCCATTCAAATTATTGGAGTCGAAACTCATTATTTCATCTTGTCTATCTGCAATTACATTAAGAAGAGAATTCCTCATTCTTCTGTCACTATTGTCGTTCCAGATTTGCCGGAATTTATGAATGGCGGGAAGAGCCACTTCTTTTATCGGCTGGCAAAAAAGGTCGACAACCATCGTATTTATGCTTTACTCAAAACAACCTCTGATGGCTATGTCTTTTTATCCGATTCCATGAAATCCTTTTTCGATGTTCAAACCAAGCCTTATCAAGTCTTAGAAGGCATTTCTCAAGCCCCGTTTCTTCCTGAAGAATTGCATTTGGTACCTAAGCGAATTGTCTACACGGGTCGGACGGATTTAGCTTATAGCGATCTTGACGTGCTCTGCGAAGCCATAGCACTTCTAAAAAAAGAAGACCCTCAGTACGAACTTGTTGTGGCGGGCTCGGGTGGTGGCGACGCCTTTTTGAAATCGAAAGCCGAAGCAGGGGAACTTCGTTACTTGGGGTCCTTAACGCCCGATGAGACCATTGCCTTGCAGCAAAGCGCCGCGGTACTCGTCTGCTTGAGAAAGCCTTTAGAACGTTTTAAATACGCCTTCCCTTCTAAAATATTGGATTATTGTCGGGTTGGTCGCCCCATCGTTTCCAATTGTTCGGCGAGTTTTCCTCAAGAATACCAAAAGATCGTGCTTGCACCCTCTTCGGATCATCCTGAGGATGTCGCTAAGGTGATTCAAAAAGCTGCCTCTTTATCTCCATCCGAACTGGAGCAAACGAAAGCCGATTCCGATTTGTTATGTCAAAGCAAAGGGCCAGCCAATGTATCCCGAATCTTTGAAGCCCTTTTTGCTCAATATCGAAACGAAACGCCTTCCCTGAAGAACGGTCAAGACAAGAAACCGCAATGAAAATTCTGGTTATTTCACAAAATTATTGGCCAGATAATTGGCGGATTAATGTCATTTGCGAAGGCTTGGTTTCTCGGGGCCATTCGGTTACGGTTTTAACGGGAATGCCGGCGTCCTCGGATGACTTTTTACCTCAAGAAGCGCATAACGAGGTCAGTATTGTTCGTGTTCATGATCGTCCTCGGAAAAAGAGCAAGTTCTCGTTATTTCGCCATTATTCTTCGTTCGTTAAAAAAGCTAATAAAGCCATCGAAACTCTTGCAGATGACTTCGATTTAGTCTTGGTGAACCAGCTTTCCCCCGTTATGCAGATTGTTCCAGGAGCCCGTTACGCTAAAAAGCACGGAAAAAAGCTTTTGGTTTACTGCCTTGATCTTTGGCCAGAAAGTCTTTGCGCCGGTGGAGTCCAAGATCGAGGAATGACTTCTTTGATTTACCGCCATTACCTTAAAAAATCGCGGGCGCTTTATGGCTCGGCCGATCGCATTCTCGTAACTTCGAAGCCTTATTTGGATTACCTCGCCAAAGTGGATCAGGTCCCTTTGGAAAAAATGGCTTATCTTCCCCAATTTGCGGAGCCTCTATTTTCGAAAGAGATTGTTTCTTCAAGAAAAGAAGGGATCCCTGAGTTTGCTTTCGCTGGTAACGTGGGTCAAGTTCAGGACGTCGAAACCATTATCCGAGCCGCTTCCATTCTTTCTAAGGAGTCCTTGGTTCATTTTACTATTGTCGGAGATGGATCGGACCTTAAGTCTGTTAAGAGCCTTGCCGCAAAACTAGGCGTCTCGAATGTCACTTTTGCAGGTCGTCTTCCCTTGCAAGAGATGCCCTCCCTTTATGCTTCTTGCAGCGCTTTATTGCTCACGCTTGATTCTTCGCGACTTTCTTCCCTTGTCGTTCCGGGAAAACTGCAAGCCTACCTTGCTTCAGGAAAACCGGTTATCTGCGCTTGCAATGGCGCGGCCTCTGATATCATTTCGGCATCGGGTTGCGGTTTTGCCGTTTCATCCGGTGACGCCAAAGATTTAGCTGCTACGATTCTTCGTTTTGTGGCTCTTCCTATCAACGAGCAAGAAAAGATGGGGGACAATGGCCGTCATTTCTACGAAACTCATTTTTCTGAGGAATCCTTTTTTAAAACTCTAGAGCAAGAGATGATAAACTTAACTCATTAAGTCCATGGAAAACAGTCAGCACATCAACCGAGGATATCGTTTTGCCAAGCGGCTATTTGATGTTTTCTTTTCGCTCATAATGATCATCGTTATGATCCCTACCTTTTTATTGGTTTCTTTATGGATCTTCATCGTTTCTCCTGGACCCGTTCTTTTCTTTCAGAAACGTTATGGGCGGCACGGCCGTTTCTTTTGGTGCATCAAGTTCCGCACGATGAACAAAAAGGCTCCGCACAATCTTCCCACTTGGGAAATCGACGCCCCGTGGCAGTATTACATCGCTGGCGGGGGATTCTTACGCCGATTTGGCATTGATGAGCTGCCTCAACTCTGGAATATTCTTTTTGGACAAATGAGCTTTGTCGGGCCGCGGCCTTGTGGCATTAACGAGGCAGATTTGAATCAACGTCGCCAAGAAAATGGAGCGGGGAATTTTCGGCCCGGTCTAACAGGCTATGCTCAAGTTATGAATCGTTCATGTGAGGACAACAGTCAAAAGGCCATTTTGGATGGTTTTTATGCCGCTAATGCCTCGGCTAAACTGGATTGGACCATCTTCTGGACGACTTTTTCGGTTCTCTCCCACCCTAAAAAGAAGCGCTAATCTTGGTTAATCCTCTCTCAGTCTTTGATAGAATAAGTAACTTGCAACAGCACCTAAGGAAAGCATCATGGAGAAAACACCCGTCGTAACCCTTGTCGTTCCCATTCGCAATTCCGCTCATTGCCTTGATGCTTTTTTTGCTGGTTTAGCCGCGGAAACATTTCAGGATTTTGCCATCGACTTTTCTTTAGGCACCAGCACCGATGGGACTGCTGATAAACTTTCCGAATTGAAACAGCGTTATCCGAACATTCGTTTTTCCGTCCAGGATGTTGGCCTGTTGTCGGTTGGGGCCAGCAAAAATTACTGGCTTGATGGCCAAAGAATCGCCTCTAAATATGTGGCTTTTATCGACGTGGATGATTACCTTTATCCTTCTTATCTTGAAAAGTTAGTTCAAAAAGCCGAGTCATCGCAAGCCGATCTCGTTCAATGCGGATTTGAACGCGTTGAAAGCGAAAGCGGCAAGCGTATCTCGGTGGACCAGGTTTCCAATCCGGAGCTGATTCGTGATCCCTTTACTTTCCCGGGTATTGTTTTTACTCATACCGCAACGTGGAACAAACTTTTTAGGACCCAATTAATCGATGAGAATGTTCGTTTCTTCGATGGTTACAAATTCGAAGATCTTCATTTCGTGATGTCTTATTTGGCCAAATGCAACTCGATTGTTTCGATCAATGAGCCTCTCTATCGTTATTTCGTTTCGAAAAAAAGCCTTTCATCGATCCCTGATAAAGAAACTCTCTGGGCGAATGCCGATGAAGTTCAAAGGGCTGCTTTGTCCCTCAAAGCTAATTATTTGAAAATTAACCCTAAAGCTTACGAGACCGGTTTTCTTGATGCCTTGATCTTTTTGCGTTACGGAATTGGTTTCACTACAAGGATGTGCTTATCCAAACACGAGAAGAAAAGGAAGATTATTAAGGCGACAAAAAGCTTTCTTGACGAGCAATTTCCTCGCTGGGGATCCAACTTCTTTTTTGAAAAGAAAAATTTGAAGACGATTGGCAAGAAATCTCTCTTTATTCGTTGGTGTTTGCACCTTTATCGGCATAACAATTTTGGTCTCTTTGTTTTTGCTTATCGTGTCTTTACCGCGGTTTTCCACAAAGATATCAAGCCGTGAGAGGGCTTGCGTGGTAAAATTCCTTAGATAAAAGGAGAACAAAAATGAAAGCATACGTTACTGGTGCTGGGGGCATGGTTGGTTCCCATCTCGTTGAAGCTTTAAAGAAACACGGCTATGAAGTGGTGGGGTCTTATTACACTCCGACCACGGATATCAAAGAAATCGATCCTTCCATTCGTCTTTTCGAACTCGATGTTCGGAAACACGAAGCGATGAAGGCGTGGATCAATGATTATCTTCCCGACAAAATTTTCCACCTTGCCGCCCAAAGCTTCCCTGTCGTCTCTTGGAAGGACCCTTATTACACCGTTGATGTGAACGTGAATGGCACCATTGGTCTATTTGAAGCCATTCGCGATGCCAAAGCCAAACATCCTGGCTACGATCCGATGGTGGTGGTCATCTCCTCTTCTGCCATCTATGGGGAAGCGTTACTTTCTTATAGCCCCGAACATCTTCCTAAAGAAGACTGCCCGATGCTTCCCTTACATCCTTATGGTGTCTCTAAAGCGGCCGAGGATCTTCTTTGCTTCCAATACTTCCGCAACTACGGGATCAAGACTGCACGGGTTCGCTTATTTAACTGCACCGGCCCGAAAAAGGTTGGCGATATTACATCGGATTTCACCAAGAGAGCAGTTCTTCTTGAAAAAGAACACTCGAACAAACTCGTCGTTGGCAATTTGACCGCCTTACGCGCGATCCTCGATGTCCGTGACCTTTGCGAAGGGTTAATCATCCTCGGCGAAAAGGGGACCCCTGGGGAACCGTACAACATCTGTTCCAGTCATATCTTCAAGATGACCCACGTCGTGGAGTGCATCGAAAAGGTCATGGGGACCAAATACGAGCTTGTCCAGGACCCGAAATTGCTTCGTCCTGCTGATGAACGCCTCTATGCCGGCAACTGCGATAAGATCAAAACTCTCGGCTGGAAAGAAGAGTATCAATATTTGGACACCGTCCGCGATATGATTGCCTACTGGAAGAAGAAATTAAACTGATATTCGTCAATTTAACGCTAACTTCATCCGAAAGGCTCTAAATATTGTTCTTTAGACATGTTTTAATAACAAGTCGCTTTAGAAACGGAAAAAAACTTGATTCTGGTTCTCTGGCGTATAGAATCTTAACGTTTGTATCTTATGGACACCTCAATTTCACCCAGCAACAATCCAACCGACTGCCAAGTGCGTAAAGTCACTTGGTGGTATTTCTTTGTGAAACGTTGCTTTGATATCTTTAACTCGCTCTTAGCCATTCTCGTTTTATCCCCCGTTCTTTTAATTTCTGCTTTGCTGGTTGTTTGCACTTCAAAAGGACCTGCCCTTTTTAAGGACAAACGTATTGGAAAAGACGGGAAAGTGGTAAAAGTTCTCAAATTCCGATCGATGTATATTGATGCTGAAACACATCCAGAAAAGTATTTTAGCCCCGAACAATTGAAGCGGTGGCAAACTGAACGAAAGGTCGACAAAGATCCTCGAATCACTAAAGTTGGTCGCTTCTTAAGAAAGACTTCGATTGATGAGTTGCCTCAGCTCTTCAACATTTTCTTAGGTACCATGTCTATCGTTGGGCCACGGCCGATTACACAGACTGAATTGGACGAACATTTCAGTAAAGGGCAACAAGCGATTTTGCTATCCGCTCGCCCTGGCTTAACGGGCTATTGGCAGGTTTATGGTCGAAGTGAATCGGATTATGCTTCGGGCAACCGCGTGCGGCAAAACATGGTTTATTTTGAAAAAAGAAGCCTAATGTTCGATTTAAAATTGATTATTCTTACGGTACCTGCAGTCTTAAAGCATAAAGGCGCGCAGTAAACTGCTAGTTGTGAATCTTTGCGCTACGGTAAATACCGTTTTTTTCGTAAATATGGCGATGTTTAGTTACCATCAGTAAAGGTTCGAGATAAGCACGGAATGCGGGGGACATGTGCTTGACATCGAACAAGAACTTTTCAGGCAGAAGTTTAGTCTTGTCTGCAATTTGCTCAACGGGAGTTAACATGCAAACAGAGTGGTATGGAACTGATCCACTGCGCCTTAGGCAAACCATTTGGCCAGTTTTTCCTCTGAGAGCTTGTTTAACGGCAAAAGCTCCGCAAACGATAGCTTCCTTTTGATCGACTTCGGTCGTGAATAGTGGGTCGGCGCGTTCTGGAATGGAGAGTTCAATCGAACGTGAGCCAATCCCCAGCTTGTTTTTCACGAGTTCGGCTAACGTTACGCAACAACCATCCATCGATTTATGACCAAAGGCATCCGTCTCAATAGCGTTCTCATGCTGAACGGGCATTCCTTCAGAAACCGCACAGACGGCATAGCCTTTTTTATCGTAGGTTTCCTTAACATCTTTGAGGAATTGGTCTTCATCCCATTTGGCTTCAGGAACATAAATGAGGTCAGGACGGCAATCTTCAGGAAGCAAATCTACGGAAGCGGTGAGCCAGCCGGTATCTCTTCCCATAATTTCAACAAGAACAACCTTGCCTTTCTTGTACGCTTTGGCATCCTCAACAATCATTTTGGTCGTATTGATGATGTGAAGCGCGGCAGAAGGATAACCCAAGGAATGGTCGGTAACCTCAAGGTCGTTATCGATGGTCTTGGGGATTCCAATGACCTTAACATCCATCTTCTTTTCCTCAAAGAAACGTGAAAGGCGAAGGCACGTATCCATGGAATCGTTCCCACCATTAACAAGGATGTAACCGATATTGTGTTTTTGGATGGTTTCAATGATTTTGCTAAAAAGAGGATCGTCATCCGCGGGGAGTTTCTTGCGGGTCGAGCCTAGGATGGCACCCGGGGTTTGCTTCAACAGTTCGACTTGTTCAGAATCTTGCTTCCGTAAATCAACAAGGTTGTCGTCAATTAGGCCTTCAACGCCATACCGGGCACCAAAGATATTTTCAATCTCAGAATGTCTCTTGGCTTCTTTGATGACGCCATAAAGAGAACAATTGATAACAGCGGTGGGGCCGCCACTTTGAAAATAGACCAAACTCTTTTTTGCGGCGTCCATAGTTAACTTCTCAACCTTTTTGTGCAGGCATCTGACTTCGTCAAAATCGTTTTTTCATCGGGACGGATGACCATACCATTAATCATGGTCAATTTAACGTCATCATCTTTTACTTTACGAATAAGCGAATCAACGTCTTCCGCATCAACCTGAATAAGGTCTGCTTTTTTGCCTTTGGCCAGCACGTCGCAGTCATCAATATACATGGCGTGAGCCCCGTTGACTGTCCCCATCTTCAAGATTTCATAAAGAGGGATACCGGGATTTTGCTCATGAGCCAATCTCATCTCCCGCCACATTGACAGGGATTCGTTCGAGGAAGCTCCGTCGGTGCCTAAGGCGACGACAATGCCCTCTTTCCAGTATTTCGTGAGGGGGGCGGTTCCGTCTTTCAACTTCATATTCGATCCTGGGCAGGAAACGGCATAGAGATTCTTGTTGATAAAGATTTCCTGATCATGGTCGGTGAGGTATATGCAGTGGTATC
>Ga0183101_1000378_pt2 | contig 28556 bp, 29 predicted proteins | sample Biomet3_FD_127790 | JGI IMG/M metagenome (GOLD analysis project Ga0183101, IMG submission 127790) | Microbial communities from bioreactor (seeded with sewage sludge) at LBNL, California, USA - Biofuel metagenome 3 | ecosystem: Engineered > Bioreactor > Anaerobic > Unclassified ...
GGTCGGATAGGTGACAGATGGAGTTCTAACGTTTCTAACAGTTTGTACAATTGTTGATTTATAAGCATCAGCTGCATAACCAACCGTTGCATAATTTGATAAATTAGAAGTTAGAGCACTATTAAAAGCAGTTGAATTAGCTGCAATTTGAATGTTTGAATTTATAATTCCAACATTACTAATTGAGCCATTTGCATAACCGGCAACAAGTCCAATTAAAGTACTAGTTAATTGCGTATTTACTGTGCAATTATTTAAATAAAAATCTTGAGCCACAGGCGTAATACTACTATATTTACCTTCACCATTATAATCGCCAACGACACCAAACATTCCAACGATGTTGACACCAGTGAAGTTCGCACTTGTAACGTTAATAGGTTTAATTGAAATTGAATTTGCATCTGTTCCAATTGCATTTGTTACGACTAGGTTTGAAATAACTTTATTATTGCCATTAAATATCCCAATAAAAGGATTATTTACTGTCCCAATAGGAGGAAGAACCACCCCACTCATATCAAGATTTGTTACATTATCATCAATTTTAAAATAAGTTTGGGTTTGATCATAAGTCGTTGTCCCACCACTCGTTGTGCTTTTATTAAAATAGCCGACATATTGAAGCCATGCAAGATTATATAAGTGTACTGGTTGATCAATTAAAAAAGGATCCGTACTGGTTCCAGTACCACCCTTGAAATAAGAAGAAGCTGTATATCCAAGCGAATTATCAAGATTAAAAGAGGCTTTATCTTCAAACCAAGCAACCGAAGCTACTACAATCGCAGAAGCTTGAATGAAAGCCAAAATACTAGATAGAAGAATTTTCCATTTTGTTTTCATTAAGCATCAACCTTTTTAACATAAAAATAGAAATCAGAATCATATGAAATATAACTATTTCCATCCACATCGATGTTCGAAGCATCACTAATAACTGGATTGCCAATATTAGCCGCGTAGATTGAGTTAATCAATTCTTTATCGTAATCAATTACAAAATAAATATATCTTGAAGAATTATAGTTAGCAATTACAGGATCAGTCGTTACAAGTTTACTACCACTTACAAAGTTCTTTGCTTTTCCACCAACATTGCAAGTATCGCTAACATTAACGCTATAGTAAGGAGTTGCTCCACTAATTGTAGTGATTTTGTCGCTAGTAAAAGCATAGAAGCAAACGATACTACTGAGTGAATTGCCACTTGCTGCTAATAATTGCTTAACCTGGTTTGTCGTTGAATCAAGTTCGCCAAGGAAGAATGAAGCTGAAGTGTGTGAATATAAATTTAAAGAGGTTAAAGAAGCGGCATAATCCGTTAATTCAACCTTTACCATGATTTGATACCCACTATTTATTAATGAGAATTTACCTAAATTAGTTGTGGTTGTTGCAGTCGTTGAAAAAGTATATGTTCCATTAGCATTGCCACCTGGCAAAGTGTAATAAGGGAAAACTTCATAACTTTGAATATATGAATCGTGTGTAGCAACTAAATTACTTGCTGTATTCTCCACTTGAGTACTTGATGAAAACCACGCAAAAGTAGCAAACGTACTAGTAAGTACATTTACTAAGATTATTGATGCGGCCACCAAAAACTTAAAGATGTTGGAGTTGTTTTGTTTCATTGAGTTTCCTCTTAAACAATTGTGCAACTGGCTATCTTTAAATGAGACCCTATAGTTTTGCGTCTCTAGATTTCTCTAGATTTGCTTTTTTACAAATAAAATTATACCAAAAATAATATACTTGTAAAATAAAATAGCACTTAAATAATAAGCAAACATATTTAAAATGTACAAAAATAGTTTTTAGAGTCAATTATAGATATTTAAGGGCCATATTTTATATTCTAAAATACCCAATAAATGAAATTTGTCTAATCCGATAGTGATTGATAAATATTGAGTAAAATGCTTTAATCAACGTATGAAAATAAAACTTAACTCAATTGATCTTGCTGAATTCAATAGCCTCTCGATAACCAAAGAGACAAATATCCAATTAGCCGAAATGTATCAAGATTATATCTCGGAATGTTCGACTGATTTTGATAATGATAATCTTAACGATTTTAAAGGTAACACCTTAAAAGATAAATTCTATAATTCCTTTATTAAATCAATGGAAATTGATATGAAAGATGAAGAGAATCGAAAAATTCTTCATGATGCGGTTTATCCAGGAATATCTAATCTCAATTATGATTTTTTTAAGAATAATGGATATTTAGAAAATATCAAAATTCCTGAAATTAAATTTAAAAAGATGACTCTCACTACTTTGTGTTATGCTGCTTATGAAGGTTTTATTTATGATGACGTCAAAGTCATCAATAATTCTTTTTATCAAGAGATTACTCAACTCGGTTTCTTCACTAAAGAGTACACTTATCCCGCACTACTTGAAGGCGATACAATTTGGATGTCAATTAATCCAAACGAAATATCAACTATGACAAAAGGTATTAATGAAGCTACTGGGAATGTCTTAACTTTAGGTTTGGGTTTAGGATATTTTGCTTATATGGCAAGTTTAAAAAGCGATGTAAAGAGTGTTACGATTATTGAAAATAATGAAGATACTATAGAGTTATTTACTGAATACATTCTTCCCCAATTCAAGAATAAAGAAAAAATCAGAATCATAAAAGAGGATGCTTTTAAATTTTTGTCTACACTTAAGGGGAGTGAATTTGACTATATTTATAGTGATTTATGGCACAATCCTAATGATGGAATTATCGATTATATTAAGATAAATCAATATGAAGCAAAACTGACTAAGATTAAATTTGGTTATTGGTTAGAAACTGGCTTACTTTGTTTATTAAGAAGATGCTTAATTTCTTTAATTGAAGAATCAATAATGAATTTAGATCAATCTGAATATCTAAAAGCTGAAAACGATACTGATCTTATTATTAATAAAATGTATTTTCTACTTAAAGATTATCCAATTAATAATTTCTTTGATATTAAAAAACTTTTAAATGATGACACACTTAAGCAAATTGCTAGAGAAATCAAATTATAATAAAAAACCACGATTGAATCGTGGTTTTATTTTACTTATTAAGTTCTTCAACAATTAACTTATTTGCAACTTGTGGATCAACTTTACCTTGAGTCTTTTTCATAATTTGACCCATTACAAATCCTTGAGCACGAGTTTTACCTGCTTTAAAATCCGCTGGTAAACTTGGATTAGCTTTAAGGACTTCATCAATCATTGATAAGATTAACTTTTCATCATTAATTAAAGTTGCACCAAGTTCCTTTTTAAAGATTAAAGGAGATTTATTTTCTTTAACAACTTTATCAAAAATCTGTTTGCCTTGATTAGAGTTAATTTGTTTAGAATCAAGTAAATCAACAAGTTCACTGATGTATTTTGGTTCAACCTTAAAATCAATTATTGTCTTATTTTCTCTATTTAGAATTGATAAAACATTTGAAATAATAAAGTTACCTAAAGGTTGATAGGCTTTTGTAAATTTAGCGCATTCATCATAGTAATCCGCCAAAGCTCGATCTGAAAGAATAATCTTTGCATCAACATCATTTAAAGCATAACTAGAAGTAAATCTTGCTAATTTAGCATCATATAATTCTGGGCAAGTTTTAATAGCATCTATGATAAATTCATCGCTTAATTGAATTGGCGGAATGTTTGGTTCCGTAAAATATTTATAATCCACTGCATCCGTTTTCACACGCATCGAAATCGTTTCTTTTTTAGTTTCATCAAAACGACGAGTCTCTTGAATAACTGGTTGACCACTTAATAATAACTCACTTTGACGTTTAACTTCGTAATCAAGTGCTTTCTCAATATCCGCAATAGAGTTAAGATTTTTGACTTCAACCTTGGTTCCAAACTTTTCTGTTCCATATGGACGAATAGAAATATTGGTATCACAACGCATACTACCATTTTCCATCTTGCCATCACTAACATCCGCAAATGTAACGATTTCACGGAGTTTTTCAACGTATTTTCTTGCTTCTTCACCGCTTCTTAATTCAGGTTTGGTAACAATTTCAATTAAAGGAACACCGGCACGGTTATAATCAAGAAGAGTATAACTTGAAAAGTGCAATTGTTTACAAGTATCTTCCTCCATATGAATACGTTCAATTCCTATACGTTTTTTCTTGCCATCAACTTCAATTTCCACGTAACCTTCTCTTCCAATTGGTCGAGCTTGTTGGGTAATTTGATAGCCTTTTGGTAAATCACTATAAAAATAGTTTTTACGATCGAAATATATGGTCGAATCGATCGTCATATGTAAGGCATTAGCAATTCTAATTGCTTTACGAACTGCTTCTTTATTTACACGAGGCATTGTGCCTGGATAAGCCATATCTAAAAGTTGAACCTGGGTATTAGGTTCTAATTCTGCAGTATTAGGAGCAGTACTAAACATCTTTGATTTGGTGTTAGTTTCAATATGGGTTTCTAAACCAATAACAGCTTCAAAATTCATATTATTTCTCCTCCTTATCTTTATAATTCAAAAATGAAACATCCGCTAAATGAGTGAATTTTTCAAGATTAAGCGCTAAATTAAAGACACTTTTCTCATCATATGGTTTGCTCGTAATATTCGCCCCATATGGTAAACCATTTTTAAAACCAAGCGGAATCGTCATTGATGGATAACCACCAAAATTACCAAAAGCAAGATAGTTATCAGCGATTAAATATTCATTATTTAATCGATCACTTGCTTCATCAAATTTAGGGGCTACATTTGGAGCCGCTAATAAATAAATACAATCATATTTTTTAAAAACCTCATTAAAAGCATCAACAATTAAATGTCTTGCTTTTTGGGCTCTTAAAAATAAATCATGTTGATTTTCGCTCATTAAGCTATAACTCCCAATAACAAAACGACGTTTAATTAAGCCACTAAAGCCCTTCGTTCTGACGTTATACATAACTTCTTGATAAGTTTTTCCACCATAATTAGGACCAAACTTAATTCCATCAAGATTAGCATTATTACTAGTTGCTTCGGCACAAGAAATAACAAAATAGGTTGGGAAAATTGAAGTCAATAAATCTTTGTTCATCGAAACTTCTTCAACAATCGCTCCTTCATTTTTTAAAAATTCGAGTGATTCATTAAACTTTTTATTCATTTCTTTATCGGTAATTGATTCACGAATTTCTTTAATAACTGCAATCTTTTTACCTTTAACATTGCTATTTAATTCTTTAAAATAATCATCTCTAGTTTTGAAAGAATTAGTTTCATCGTTATCATCATGCTTGCTTAATAAATTAAGCAAAAGTGCACTATCTTCCACATTTCGCGTAAAATAAGCCACATGATCAAGTGATGGGGCAAATGGGAACAAACCATAACGAGAAATTAAACCCCAAGTTGGTTTCATACCAACAAGAGCACTATTGCTAGCTGGTTTACGAACACTATCGCCCGTATCACTACCAAGAGCAAATGGAACAATTCCATCAGCAACTGCCGCGGCACTACCACAACTTGATCCACCAATCATATGAGTATGTGATGGATCGTATGGATTAAAGGTTTTACCTTTATGTCCGCTAGTTCCGGTTCCACCCATTGCTAACTCATCAAGGGTGGTTTTGCCTATTAAAATTGCTCCTGCTTCATTAAGATATTTAATGACGGTCGCATCAAATAATGGCATATATCCAACTAAAATATTGCTTCCGCCTGTTGTCTCGATATCTTTAGTAGAAAAATTATCTTTTGCAACATAAGGAATTCCATAAAAATAATTATCTTTTGGAATTATTGTGTCATTAAGTTTAGTTGCTTTTTCAAGTGCTTCTTTTTCAAGAATACATTCAAAAGCATTATTGGTGTCTTTCTTGGCACGACTAATTGCTTCTTTCGTTAAGTCTAAAATAGAAACTTTCTTATTTAATAAAGCTTCATGAATTTCTCGAATTGATAAATCTAAATAACTCATATTTACACGACCTTTGGAAGTTTAATTTGACCATCTTGAACGTTCTTTGCGTTCTTTAAAACATCCTCTTTCTTTAAAGGAGTTGATGGATTATCTTCTCTTAAAAATGTAACAGTACAGTCAAATGGGAAAGTCATTGGAGTTGCTTCATCAACTCCTTTAATTTTTCCGATTAAATCTAATTGTGATTGAATAATATGGAATTCATCAAGCAACATATCATATTGTTCATCCGACATATCAAATAATAGTCGGTTAGCCGCATCTTTTAATACTGCTTTATTTACTGCTTTCATGCTCTTTTTCCTCCTCAACAATCTTCTTAAAATCTTCTTCTTGCAAAACTTTAACACCTAAACTTTGTGCCTTGGTTAATTTTGACCCTGCACTTTCTCCGGCAATGACATAATCGGTAACTTTAGAAACGCTACCACTGACGTGAGCACCTAAATTTTCTAATAATTCGGTGGCTTCTCTTCTTCCATAACTTGTTAAAGTACCTGTTAAAACAACGGTCTTATTATAGAAGAAACCCGCTTCATTTACACTACTTTGACCGAGATAATTCATATTAACGTTATAAGATTTTAAAGCGATTATTAAATCAAGATTCTTTGGATCTCTAAAGTAATTATATATCGAATCAGCAACGACGTCGCCAATATCGCTCATCTTTAATAAATCGTCTTTACTAGCATTAATTAAAGCATCCATCGTTTTATAGTATTTAGCCAACTCTTTTGCCATTTTACTACCAACTTCTTTGATGCCTAAACCGAAGAGCAATTTTTCTAAACTATTCTTCTTACTGACTTCAATCGAATCAAGCAAATTAGAAACCGACTTATCGCTCCAACCATCCATATTAATTAAATCTTCTTTATGATCTTTCAAAAGGAAAATTTCTTTAATATCTTTAATAAATCCTTGAGCAAAGAATTCTTCACAGGTCTTTTCACCTAAACCTTCAATATCCATCGCATCTTTACTCGCAAAATGAATTAAAGTTTCAATTGAACGAGATGGACAATGTTCGTTTGGACAATAATGCAAATTTTCAATTTTAACTAATGGAGCGCCACATTCAGGACAATTAGTAATCATTTGATATGGAATTTCACTACCATTACGGCGTTCCAAAACTGGTGAAACAACCTCTGGAATAACATCTCCCGCTTTTCTTAAAACAACATAATCACCAATTTTTAATCCTTTTTCTTTAATAAAATCTTCATTATGTAAAGTCGCTCTTTGAACAGTTGAACCCGCAATATGGATAGGATCTAAGACCGCATTAGGAGTAATTTTGCCTGTTCTTCCAACGGTATAAACAATATCTTCTAATTTCGTAATCACTTCTTCAGGAGGGAACTTATAAGCAATCGCCCATTTTGGAGTTTTTGCGGTCACACCAAGTTCATCATACAAACTAAAATCATTAGTTTTTAAAACAATACCATCGATATCATAAGGTAAATCTGGACGTTTTTTTGTGTAATCTTCAATGTAGGCTAAAATCTCTTTTTCGCCTGTTACTAAACGACGATCTTTATTCGTCTTGAAGCCAAGTTCATCAAGTTTTGCTAGGGCTTCATAGTGGGTTTTAATTCCAAAATCTTGGGCATTTGTAAAATAATACCACCATGCATCTAACTTACGACTTTTGGCTATTGAACTATCTAAATTTCTAATTGATCCAGCCGCGGCATTACGTGCATTAGCAAGTAAAGGTTCGCCATTTTCTGCACGAACTTTATTAAGTTCTATTAAAGACTTCTTAGGCATATAAACTTCACCCCGAACTTCAACATGTCCAGGAAGATTAATTCGGGTTGGTATTGAAGGAATAGTCAAGACGTTATTTGTGACATCTTCACCAACCATACCATCGCCACGAGTTGCACAATATTGTAAAACTCCATCTTCATAAACGAGAGACATCGCTAAACCATCAATTTTAAGTTCAGCACAATAAGTAACTTCTTTTCTATTTATCGATTCGCAAAGTTTTGCATTCCAATCTAATAATTCTTCTTCATTAAAAACATCACCTAATGACATCATTTGCTTATTATGGGTAATCTTTTTAAAACCTTCAAGGATGGTTCCACCAATTCTTTGAGTTGGACTATTACGAGTAATAAGTTCAGGGAATTCTTTTTCAATCGCTTCAAGTTCTTGATATTTACTATCATATTCTTCATCGGTGACAATTGGATTATCATCAACATAATAGGCTTTGGCATATTTTTCGATAATTTTGATGAGTTCATTATACCTATACTTCGCTTCAATTAGATCCATAGAGAATTAATTTCCTCCCTCTTTTTTCGATAATTTAGGATGATTTCCTAAGAGTGTCTTTTTACCAAAATCCTTAAAATCAACTTCAATAATATCATCTTCAACTTTAATTACTTTACCTTCTCCAAATACTTGGTGAATCGCAATATCACCAACATTCCATTTAATATTATTGCGTTTAGTTAAATCAATGATATTAACATTTTTATTATCTTCGTGATGTATTGATTTATCAAAATCATAACGATATAATTTGCCTTCATTTTCACTAGTATTAAAGTATGGATTAAAACTATGAACTTCTGCTTTTAAGCCCATTTCTTCAATAAATTGCGAAGGAAGAGGATAAGAACCCATTGCATGACTATAATCACTATTATATGAAAGAAATAACTGCTTTTTTGCTCTAGTACAAGCAACATATGCTAAACGTCTTTCTTCTTCAATTGCTTTTGGATTTTCTAAAAGTGCTCTTCCATTAGGGAAAACACCTTCGGCTAAACACATCACAAAAACATAATCAAATTCTAAGCCTTTGGCAGTATGGGCTGTCATTAAACTTACTGTATCACTATCGGTAATATCATCTTGAGCACTAAATAAACTGACATTTTGAAGATATTCCACAAAATTGCTTTCAGGATTGCTCTTTAAATAACTTCGTACATCATCAATTAAAGCTTTAACGTTATCAATTTTATCTTTCGTTTCGTCATCACTTTCAAGGTAATCATAATAACCGATTTCTTTTAAAAATTCGTTTAAAACTTCACTATATGCTTCAAAATTTTCAATTAATCTTTGGCGAGTTTTTTCCATCGATTTAAATAAATCTTCTAAGGATGATAAAACTGTCGACTTCAAAGCGGTATCATGTTTATGAATTTCTTTTAAATATTTAATCATCGACATATGAGCACTATTTGCTTCAACTTTTAAAACGCTCACTGAATGATCACCAATTTTTCTTCGTGGAACATTAATAATTCGCTCAAATGAAATATCATCATTTTCATCCATTAAAATTTTAAAATATGCGAGACAATCTTTAACTTCAGCTCGCGAATAGAATTTTAAAGAGCCATAGACACGATATGGGATGTGCTTTGCTACCAAAACATTTTCAAGTTTTTGAGTAAGATAACTTGAACGATATAAAACCGCAAAATCTTTATATTTCAAACTCTTATTTTGAAAACGTAATTCTTCTATTTTGTTAGCAATGAAATTAGATTCATCAATTGACCTAGAAAAGGCTTTTAAAACGACGGCTGAGCCACTCTTTTGTTCGGTATAAAGATTCTTTTCAAAACGATCTTTATTATGCGAAATAAGGGCGTTAGAAACCGTTAAAATATTAGGAGTTGAACGATAATTCTCATCAAGGGTGATAGTTGTGGTTGGACGATAAATTTTATCAAAATCCAAAATGATTTTTTGATTTGCTCCACGCCAGGTATAAATTGTTTGATCAGGATCACCAACCACGTAAACATTACTAGAAGAATCCGTAATTAAAGTTAATAGTTTAAATTGAAGATCATTAGTATCTTGAAATTCATCAATTAAAATATCTTTATATCGACGAGTCCACTTCTCTTTAATTTCTGGATTAGTTTCTAAAATACGAATGGTATAAATAATTAAATCATCAAAATCTAGTTGGAACATTTCGTTCTTTCTTTTTTCATATTCATAAAAGAATTTAATTTCATCATCATGTCCGTGAATCTTCCCATCACATTCGCTAGGTAATCTACCATAACATTTCTGATTTTTAATAAATTCAAATGCTTTTTTGCAACGATCATCTGTTCTTTTTAAGCCAAAATACTCGCCACATGATTTAACTAAAGATAAAGAATCATCTTCATCCATAATTATAAAAGTACGGGGAAAACCAAGTACATGAATTTCTTCACGTAAAAATCTTGCACACCAAGAGTGATATGTGTTAATAGATAATTGTTTTAAATTATAATCAGGCAATAAAGCAATCGTTCTCGTCTTCATTTCTTTAGCCACTTTATTGGTAAAGGTAATCGCTAAAATATTATATGGATCAACCTTATTTTTCTCGATAAGATAGGCAATTCGATAGGTTAAAACTCTGGTTTTTCCACTACCAGCCCCGGCTATAATACGCAAAAATTGAGCATCACTAGTAACAGCATTATATTGATTTTTATTTAATTCGTTTTCGTAATTCATAAGTATAAAAAATTATATCATTTTAAGACTATTTTATGTATATCAAAAAGCATAAATAATTGTATAATAAAACAAATGAAAGCATTCAGTAAAAGAGAGAAACCAAAAGAGTCAATTGCTTTGACTGCATTTATGGTTACACTAAATGTTATTTTAAACGCAGCGAACACCTATTTACCTTTTATCGGTTACTTTTTTGCTTGTTTCTTACCATTAATATCAACAATTTATGTTTTAAATACCAAAATAAAATATTATCCAATTTATTTTATAGCCACAATTGCACTAGCAATTGCTTCGACTCCATTAAATTTTAGTTATACCTTATTATATTTATTACCAAGTTTGTTTTGTGGTTTAATGTATGCTGCTTGTGTTAATAAAAAAATGGAAGCTGAATTGTCTTACTTTTATTGCACGGTGATTATGTTTTTAGTAGAAATAATTACCATTCCATTAATTGATTTAATTTATTCAACCAATACAATTGAAAATTTATTAACGATTTTTGCAATTAATAACCTTCAATATATTCACCTCTTTATTTACGGAATAATCTTTTTAGCCAACGCCTTAAAAGAGTATTTCGCTTATTTAGTTACAAAAGATGAACTTCAAAAATTATCTTATAAAATGGAAGAAACACAATACTGTAGTATGCATCTATTAGTTATGACACTTATCTTTTCACTTATGACCTTCGCCTTTGGTTTTATTAAGTTATATGATTTTGCGTTTCTCTTTTTCTCATTTACGATTATCAGTTCTATTCTAATTTTATATAAACTCATAAGTTTACATAAAACTTCAGTTAATTTACTAATAATTGGTGTCTTTATCGTATCTTGGTTTATTTATGTATTTTATGCCCAAATGCAAAATGAATATATCTTAAGTCTCATAATGTTAGATGTTTTCCCAATTTTCTTAGTAATAATTTCTGTTATTAAATATATTAATCGATTAATGGCCCTTAGGGAGGCGGGAGAGGAAAAAGCACAATGATGAATTTATTAAAACTACTTGGTAAAGGCCTACTTTATGTTATTCTTTTGCCAATTGGAATTGTATTTTTTACAGTATATGGGATTGTGATGTTTATAATTTGGCTCGTTTATTTATTTAGAACTTTGATTAACTTCTTTAAAGGTAAGAAAAGTGGACTTGTTCTTCCTGAAGATATTAAAGCTATCGAAATTTTAAACAATTCGAGAGACTTTTCTACCCCTGCTCCACAAGCTAGCGCCCCTGGCGTTACCTTTAACTTTAATGTTAATGGTCAAAATGTTGCATCAAAAGATGGACAAGTTGTTCATGATGCTTTAAATCATCAAGATGTAATCGATATTTCGAATCAAGATGATCCTAAAAAGATTGAAGGAGATAAATAATTATGAATTTAGTATATTTAGCCCTTTCACAAAAAACTCAAGATTTAATTAAAGTAATTTTAATTATTTTCTTAGTTGTGATTTTAGTTTTTGCCATCTTTGGTTTTATTGGTAATTTAATTGAGAAAACAATGAAGGCTCAAGGTAAAAAAGTTGATGTTTATATGACAAATGTTGTAATTTCGAGAATCTGCGATAAACCAAAAGATTTCGTAAGAATCGCAAAAGAAAAGAATCGAATTTGTTTCTTTAAGGCTTCCATTACACCAATAATTTTAATGCTAATTGCTCTTATTGTTTGGGTTAGTTATCATATAGTAAACGGAAATTGGAGTGAATCTATTTTCGATACCGTTACCGGAGTAGGAACCCTTTTCTATACTTTCGATTTTAGTAAAGTTGAGTATGTTGCTCCTTTAGGTTTTGCCGGAATTACTGTATCAAATTATCCACATTTCTTAACTAATGAAGCAGCTACTAACTATATTATCTTTGCCTTCTTACTAGTTGGTTATGTTTGGTATCTAATTAATATCCAAGCTTATTTTTCACGTTTGTATCGAATTAATGAACTTAGAAAATCGATTTACTCAAAAGATTTATCGACTATTGATATCACCCATTTCTATAATCTCGATAAGGTTAATCCTTATGCTGATCAAATTAACCAAAATAAAGGAGCTACCACTACTCAACAAGGTGAGGTTAATAGCTCCATTAATAACTCAACAAATAATGACTTTAAGCATTAGTTGCCGCTTTACCAATTTGCATAAAAATTGATACAACTTGGTAAATAACAACAGCAAACAAAGCTAAATCAAGAATAAAGAAGGTAATAATCATTCTCATTCTTGATTTTTTTAATTGAGCAACCTTTGCTTCATCCATTTCGGGTGTGATTTGCTCAACTTCAACTGTATTACGTTTTAAGGCTCTAGTCCCGGTTTTATCCGCTTTAGGGGTTAAAACAGTTTGATCTCTTTCAAGTTTAGCCATTAATATTTAAGACCTCCTGGAACACGTGGATATGGTTCTGTATCACGAATATTCTTCATACCTGTAATATACATTAATAATCGATCGAAACCAATACCGAATCCAGCATGTGGACATCCACCATATTTTCTTAAGTTAAGATACCATTCAAGTTCAGCTTTATTGCCTTTATCAGTCATTACTTTATCTAAGATTTCGAAATTATCTTCACGTTGAGACGCACCAACAATTTCTCCTTCTGTTGGAACAAGCAAATCGGTGGCAGCGACAGTCTTGCCATCTGGATTGCGCTTCATATAGAACGCTTTAATATCTTTAGGGAAATCAGTTAAGAAAACTGGTCCTTTAACAATTTCTTCAGTTAAATAACGTTCATGTTCGCTTTGTAAATCCATACCCCATTCAATATTGTTATACTCAAATTTATGACCATTTTTAACGGCCTCTTGTAAATGTTTAATGCCTTCGGTATAACTCATCTTCGCAAATGGAACACTAATTACTTTTGTTAATTTATCAATTGTCCCTGGTTCAATATAGGTATCAAAGAACTTCATTTCATCTTTACAATTATCAAGGACATATTTAATAACAAATTTTAAACAAGACTCAATACAATCCATATCATCACCTAAATCCGCAAAAGCTAGTTCAGGTTCAATCATCCAGAACTCATTAGCATGACGTGGAGTATTACTATTTTCTGCTCTAAAAGTTGGACCAAAAGTATAAACATCTCTAAAAGCTAAAGCAAAAGGTTCAACATGAAGTTGACCACTAACGGTTAAAACCGCATTAGCCTTAAAGAAATCAGTAGGATGTTTTGGATCAACGATGACTTTAAATACTTCTCCTGCTCCTTCTGCATCATTTCCAGTAATGATTGGTGTATGAACATAAACAAAACCATGTTCTTGGAAATAAGTGTGAACCGCAAAAGCTAAAACATTACGAACACGATATAAAGCTTGGAAGGTGTTCGCACGTGGTCTTAAATAAGCAATATCACGTAAGAATTCAAAACTGGCCTTCTTTTTTTGAAGAGGATAATCTTCTGGACAATCACCAATTAAAGTTACCTTACTTAAAGTAATTTCAAAGGGTTGTGGATTGGTTGGCGTTAATTTAATTTTGCCATTTACTTCAATTGCACTACCATAACGAATTTTACTGGCTTCATTATAACAAGCGCTCTCTTTAGAATAGACAAGTTGAATACTCTTAAAATAGGTTCCATCATTAAAAGCGATAAAACAAATGCTGCCACTATCACGAGTTGATTTAACCCAACCATAAATGTGGATATCTTCTCCATCAACTAACTTTTTATCAATACAATCTAAATATAATTTTCTAACTGTTAAACTACGTTCCATAATTATTCTCCATTAATTACTTAATTATTATAACACGCTAATATTTTCTATAGTCTTCAATTTTCCAAGAAGGATCAACTCCTAGCGTTAAAGGAGCAAAAACTTTTTCTTTATATAGATAACTGCCGACTTTAGCGATCATTGCGGCATTATCAGTTGTGCACCAAATTGGTGGAATAATAACTTCAATATCGCTACCTTTATATGTCTCAACAATTTGACTACGTAAATAGCTGTTCGCACTGACGCCACCCGCCAAAACAATCTCTTTAAATTTATATTTGGAAGTCGCACGTTTTACACGGTCAATAATCTCACCAACAGCAACATCTTGGAAAGATTTAGCCATATTATTAACATTAATTTCTTCTTTATTTTGCTCAGCATTATGAACCATATTAATCACCGCTGTTTTAAGTCCACTATAAGAGAAATTAAGAGTTTTATCATGCATAGGCATTGGCAAATTATAGGTGTGTTCACCTAATTTAGAAAGTTTATCAATCGCAACTCCGCCTGGATAAGGTAAACCTAAAACACGAGCAACCTTATCAAAAGATTCACCAATCGCATCATCTTTAGTTTCACCAATAATCTTAAATTTTAAATGATCTTCCATATAAACAAGTTCGGTATTTCCACCACTGACTACAACAGCAAGAAGGGGGAATTTTAAAGGATTAATATATTCATTTGCATAGATGTGTCCACATAAATGGTGGACAGGAATTAAAGGAATTCCTAAAACAAAAGCTAATGTTTTTGCTGCTTGTAAGCCAACGTGAAGAGCTCCAATTAAACCAGGTCCACGGGTCACTGCAATCGCATCTAAATCATCAAGAGTAATATTTGCCTTAACTAAGGCTTCATTAATAACAACTAAAATATTTTCAAGGTGCAATCTTGAAGCAATTTCAGGCATAACTCCACCATACTTTTGGTGAACTTCTATTTGAGTAGAAACAACATTACTAATGAGTTTGTCGCCTTTAATAATTGCACAACCAGTTTCATCACAACTGGATTCAATCGCTAAGATTGTAATTTCTTTCGTCACATTTTCTTCCATATTAATCAATTAATCCTTTCATCATATAGAGAGCATTATCTCCATTTGAATAGTATTTTTCTTTAGTAACCACGTACTTAAAACCTAACTTTTTATATAAATTATAGGCATCTAAATTGTGTTCTCTTACTTCAAGAGTTAACCACAAAATCGTTTCTTCTTGATTGCTCTTTAAGATTTTAAAACACTCATTAAATAAACTGGTGGCAATTCCTTTTTTCTGATAGGCTTTATCAACGACAACTTGACAAACAGTAGCTGAATCAAAGGTAATCCAAAAATCAATAAAACCTAAAACATAATCTTTATCATCAACATAAACCAAGACATTACTTGTTGGATTATCATGTAGTTCATAGTAAATTTGCTTTTCACTATATGGGGAAAGAAACAAAGACTCAAGTTCAACTAAACGTTTAATATCGTTATCATTTGCTTTCCTAATATTCATAAATTAATCCTTTAAATAAGTTGCTTTTAAAGTATAAATATCTTTTACAAGATTAGTATTGTTTTTAAGTAAAAACATATTCTTAAGTAAATCAGCTTTATATCCATTAATTCCTAAATAATCTGTATCACCGCAAACGATATAGTCTGGATGATCTTTAATATATTGGGTAACTTCTTCGTTCGTCATAACTCGATCCGCAAGAATAACATCATTATTCTTATAAACCCCAATATAACTACGATTACTTCGAGCATTAATTAAACAGATTGAAGGAGTTCCATCTTTCATTAAAACATTTAAACTCGATAAACTATAGCAATTACATTTAACCGCATAACTATAAACTTTAGCAATCGTTAAGGCAATTCTGAGCCCAGTATAACTACCAGGTCCATGCGTTACCACAATTTCATTAATCTCTTTTGGTTTTAAGTTATGAGCTTTTAAAAGTTTATCAATTTCAGGAATCATTAACTCGCTTTGACGTTGATAAGCTTCGTAACTCGTTTCATAGACTTCCGAGTTAATTGCTAAACCGACATTCAAGTCCTTATAAGTAGAATCAAGTAATAAACTATTCATTTTTGTAATCCTTCAAAGAAAGAAATAAATCTTTATATCTATTATTATCGCTAGAAAGCGTAATACTTCTTACATCATTTTCTTTTAAACGAATATCAATATTTAAAGTTAAATTAAAGTTGATAAATTCCTTAATATACATTGGCCATTCAATAACACAAACGCCATCCCCTTCAATTACCTCTTCTAAACCAATATTTTTATTTTCAGGTGCCACATCTTCAAGACGATAAGCATCAATATGATATAAATTAAGTGGCTTATTAAAGTAACATTTCAAAATATTGAAAGTTGGTGAATTGATATCATCATCAATTTTTAAGCCTTTGCCAACTCCTTTAACAAAAGTCGTTTTTCCAGCCCCTAAATCACCAACAAGCGTAACAACATCTCCGGCTTTTAAAAATTTAGCAATAAATTCACCAAGTTTAATGGTGTCTTCTTTTTTCTTACTGATTAATTTAATCTCCATAAGTACCTCGTGATTTCATGATTTCTTCTTTGAAATCTTCATAATATTTTTTAATCTTCGTATCATCGAATGGGAAAACACGACTTACCATAATACTATTTATTTCTTTAAGATTAAATCGCAAAATGGTATCAATATCATCGCTATAATTGTATTTCTTACGGTGAAAGCCATATTCTTTAACATCAATAATCTTAATTTGATTAGTTGGATATAGTTTCATATCAAGGTCATAATCGATATATTTAATTGTTCCCTTATCATTAATATAAGGAGAAGCTAAATTAACATAGTACGTAACACCTTGCTCTTTTAACATTGCAATTACGTTATACCACCTACTCTTAAAAAAGATCATAATAGCTGGTTCTTTGGTATACCAAATACGATAATCATGTTCGATTACTTTCGTCCGATTCGAAGCCACTACAATATATTCGTCTGTTTCATCAACGACAAAAACAGCATCCCAGATTCGGTGCATTCTTCCATCATGCTTATAACCCTGGACCTCGATCCACTTCCCTTTTAACGATTCCATAAATGTACCTTAAAGGGAGGCTTATTTAGTCTTGGTTTCTTGATTATCAGGATTGGTGTTAGTTAATTTTTTATTATCTAAAAGAATATCAACAATTTTACGAACTTTGCTAAAATCATTTTTCGCTAAACGACTATTTTTAATTTGAAATTCATTATCGACTGGAATATTTAAATACTCATCTTCATAATCAATACCAAGTGAAACCAAATTATCTTTAACACTAAAGATAAGGTCAATATGAGGAGAAGTTGTCCCAAACGAAATCAAGGCTTTTAATAAACGATCAGTAAAAATACTCTTATAATTTTCATCATCACTATAAATTGCATAAGTTGTATTGCCTTCAACTAATTTTAAAGTCTCAATATCATCAACTGGGATGGATAATTTGCCACCTTTAAGTTGAAATAAAGTAACCTTACCATTAGTTTTTAAAGGAGCTTTGATACTATAAAATCGACCTAAGAATTTAGGAGATAATTTTCCTTTAACGACATGATTAGCCGCTAAATCACAACTATCATATTCGACTCCATCAAGTTTAAAATGAACAAAATTACGACTCTTTGTTCCTTTTAAATCTTTATAGAAATGGGCATCAACAAAATATTTGTCTTCTAAACTACCTTTTGGTGTCGAGACAAAATCTTCACTTTTAAAATCGCCATAAACATATTTAGCAACCGTGGTATAAAGATAACCAATATAAACTTCCGCTTGGGCAAGTAAATTTTTACGCATCATTTTGCTAGAAATATAGGTTGCTAAAAGCACAACACCCATAACTCCAACACCAACATAAAGGACCCAATTAGTGGTTGTGAAAATCATCATTAAAACAAAGACAGCAATCAAAACAACACAAACAAAACCGGTGATAATATAATTAATTTTCTTTTGCTTATCAGCATACTTTTTGTAATCTAATCTTTTAACATTAACGTCTTCCACTAACTTTTTTTCAGCATCCGTTTCAACAAGCAACTCTTCACGATCATCTTCTTCAACTTTTAAATTTCGACCCGTCGCATCAATAGGTTTAGCATTTTGCTTTGCCTGTTCAGCCACGACTTCAGGACTGTTCTTTCTTAAACTCATAAATAATACTCCTATCAAATATTAGTTATATTGTATTTTATTTATGAGTAAAATCATAGTGATTTATATTATAAATCACTGAGAATTTTCTTAATTTTTATTTTTCAATTGTAACTTTCTCATGTAATGGATATTTATTCATGATAATTAAAATTGGTTTTGCAAGAATAATAGCAATAATCATTGCTCCAATTATAGAGAAAGAAACATAAACAATGTTATACATAAATGCTTCCATAAAATTATAACCATAATAAACCATTGATGAAGCACAATGCCCAACCATTCTCGTAATAAAACTTACGACACCACCAAGTAAAATAGCCACAATTAAATTAATTAATTCTTTTTTATTACGTAAAGAAACATCAGTAATAATTTTTGTTTTCCTCATAAAAATTTGGAAGAATAATCCAACAAAGGCATAACCACTAAAAGCAATTAAATAATCAAATGGATAATATTGAAGTCCATACCCATCAAATAAGCAACTGATAAAACCAAAAATGATACTTGATGAAATAATTCCTTTAATAAACCCAAAACGAATTCCAATAATAAATAAAGGAACAGCGGCTGCATTAATTGATCCACCCGTCGCTCCAACTGGAATTTTAACTTTATCTAAAATAAGTGCTAAAGCAACTAAAACCGCAATTTCACTAATATCATAAATGGTAAAATTGAGTTCATTAAATAATTTTCTTAAGGTTAATAAAGCTAATAACACTAAACTTAATAAATAGATTCCATAACTATAATTAATTGGTTTAATGCCATGAATATTAGCTAAATCTTTTAAACCTTCATTTAAAGTAAAAGCATATTGATCTAAACACATTAAGGCAAAAATTGAGATAATTAATAAGATAAAAGCCGTTAAGTTTAAACCAAAGCTTAATTTTTTTCGATTTGAACTATTTGCTAGAGCTAAATAATAAAAAATAAATGAAAAGATAATACACAAAGTAAAGGCAACAACCACAAAATTTGGTCCAAAATTATAATCTCTTTTTGAACCATTCATAAAAGTAAATAAACTGCATCCAAAGTACGTTTTTACTCCTTCACTATCCTTAAAAACTAAATTGAAAGTGGGAATAAAAAAGAAGACAATCGACACAAGCATAAAAACCGCAAAGACAATATCAGGCCAGTATTCTTTTAAAAATTTCTTACTCATAAAACCCTCCTTTTAAAAGAAAAAATCTACCTGATAATGGTAGATAGAATTAAAAAATTCCTACGCTAGCATTATCTAGATCAGGTATGGTTTAAGTGAGTATCACACTATTCTCAGCCATGTTCTCATAGCTCCCGATAATTATTGTAATCTAGATTGTTTTTAAAATAAATAAAAAGAGCAAGATTTTTGAAAATCTTGCTCGATTTAATTTAACTAGATTAATTTCTTTCGTAATAATCCAGAGATAATATCAACAAATATAATTAGAATAACAACTCCATAGAGTAAAGGAGAAAGCATACTCCAAGTATTAAATTGACTATTAACCCAAATATCGTAGCCGATTCCACCCGCACCAACAAGACCTAATAAGGAAGCAGTACGAACATTAAGATCAAAACGATAAAGAATAACACTTAAGAAGTTAGGAGCAACTTGTGGAATTACACCGAGTTTAATACGGGTTAATTTTGAAGCACCACAAGCATCCAAAGCTTCTAATGGTTGATCATTAATGACATCAAGTTGTTCACTATACATTTTTCCAATCATTCCAATTGAGTGGATTGAAAGGACACAAATACCAGCGAACGAACCAAAGCCAACTACCTTAACCATAATTAAGCCGAATAAAATTTCAGGGAAGGTACGAATAACAATCAATAAGAATTCACTGATAATTGAATACTTTCCAACAATTTTTCTCGAAGCCAAAAAACCAAATGGTAAAGAGAAAATTGAACTTAAAGTGGTACCAATAAAGGCAATTGCAAAGGTTTCAATAATTTTATAAATAACAGATTCATTAAAGTTGAAGTTGCCATAACCAAAGAAATAAGACCAGTTTGGATTTATAAATCCATTCCATAATTCTCCAAGTCTTGTGCCGTTATATGTAGCTGTCGACATGAATTTAATATCAATAGCAAAATAAAGAATTACACCAATAAAAACAAGCGCAATAACAACATCATAAATCCAAAGCATTGGACGTTTATTATACGCATCGTCAGGGTTAAGATATGTTTCATAACCACGTAAGTGTAACTGTCTTAAAATATTATTAAAGGTACTATTTTGACGTTTCTCTTCTTTAGTAAGAGCTTTTGTTTGGTTAACATTTTTATTTTTATTATCCATAACTATAAGCTCTTCTTTCTAAGATAACTGCTCAAAAGTTGTAAACAAACTACCACCACGAATAAAGGAATTAAAATAGCGCCAACTTTATCATATTGTTGGGCATTCATGGCATTATTTAACATTTGACCAATACCACCAGCACCAACGAAACCTAAAATAACGGAAGCACGAATGTTAATCTCGAAAGTATAAAGGAAATTTGAGAAGAACATAGGTTTAACTTGTGGATATAAAGCAACACTAAAAGCTTTTAATCGAGTGGCTCCAGTTGAAATTGAAGCCTCAAAAGGATTCATATCGCAAGTATCAATATATTCATACATCAACTTAAACATAATTCCTAAAGTAAAGATAGCGATTGCCCATGTACCAGCCGTCTCGCCAAGTCCAAAGAAGACTGTGCAAAGAATGGCTAAAACATAGGTTGGAATCGTACGAATAAAATCAACAATAAATCGAACTGGTTGATAAATATAAGCACTAACCACCACGTTACGCGAAGCAACAAGCATCAACGGAAAAGCTAAAATCGTACCTAAAGTCGTGCCAATAAGGACCATTTTGATCGTATCCCAAATAGCGGGAATAGCGGTTGAAAATAAGTAGGCCCAATATTGATCATAAGTCTTTAAACTCCAAATTGATGGGGTAAACATTTGACCAAAAATAGCTTGAATTTGATCCATACGAATTGTCGCAGGTTGGTTGATGAAAACAAAACTTAAGCCAAAAATTCCCGCCACAAGCAAAAACCAAAGAAGTGCTTTACTTCTTTTCTTTTCTATCGTTTTAGTAGGATTATTTTTATCATCAACACTAACGACTACAGTTCGATAGAAAACTTTATGCCAAAATTGGCTTGATTTCCCATTTGCTGTATTAGTCATGTTTATCTAAGTCTCCAAGTTTTTCACTATGCTTTAAAGCACGTCCATAAATCCTGGTGGTAACTTCATCAGTAACTTCATCTGGAGTACCATCAAAAACTATTTCACCAGCTTTAATACCGATAATACGAGTCGCATATTTTAAAGCAAGGTCAACGTGGTGCATATTTGCCACAATTGTAATATTAAAATCTTTATTTATACGTTTAAAATCATCCATAACACTTAAGGTAGTAACAGGATCAAGCGAAGCAACTGGCTCATCAGCGAGAATCAGCTTTGGCTCTTGAGTAAGAGCACGAGCAAGCGCAACACGTTGTTGCTGACCACCACTAAGTTGATCTGCACGAACAAACGCTTTATCAAGAATTCCTAGTTTATCAAGGGATTGTAAAGCAAGCATCTTTTCCTTTTTAGTATATAAACCAAAAATCGTCTCGAAAGTAGAATGGTAACCCACTCTACCTGCGAGAACGTTTTTAAAAACACTTGAACGATTAACTAAGTTGAAGGATTGGAAGATCATTCCAATATTACGACGAATTTCTCTTAATTTTTTTCCTTTAGCTTTCGAAATATCTTCACCGTTAACAACTAGAGATCCTGAAGTTATGTTGTGCATTTTATTAATGGTTCTTAAGAGGGTTGATTTACCAGCACCACTAAGACCAATAATACAAACGAAGTCTCCATCGTTGATTGTAAGATTAATATCTTTTAAGGCTTTATAGCCGTTAGGATAAACCTTATCAACATCCGTGAATTGAATCATAATCTTCTGTTTCTCTATCTAGCAACAATTATCTAAGTAGATTACTTAATTAAGTTGTGATCAACACAATATTTATAGAAAGCTCTTTCTCCATCGAAATCACTATCTTTAGCAGCAGTATAACCAGTGTGTGAATAAACTTTATAAAGAATATCAGCTGGAGTAACGTTGTTACCTTTATCATCAGTATAGACGACAGTAGTCTTATCTTTAACAGCAGTAGTAAATGCATTAACAACTGCCTTTTGTTTAGCATCACTTAAGTTTGCACGAGTACTAATGGTATCATTATAAATACCATCGGTAATAGCGACACATTTACTCAAAGTGAAGGCCTCTGGTTTCTTATAGTAAGCACTATCAGTCTTAATATAACCTTGGGCATAACGGACATCAGTGAATCCCCAGAAACCGGCAATTAAACCACTTTGCATATCATTGTAAGCTGCACCATAGTTAGCTTCTTCAACACCCTTAATTTGTTTAGTAGCATCAGTGACATTATCGACCATTTCCATACCATTATCATTTAAGTATTTTAATGGACGGAGATAACCTGCACCACTAGTGGCACCCATACGACCAATAGTTAAACCAGCCATATCGTGAATATCAATCTTACCATCATTATTGGCATCCTTATAATATTGATTACCAACACAGAGTTGTGAAGTATACCAGTTGACATCGGTATCACTTTGTTGACCTAAATATTCATAACCACTAATTTCACCATTCATTGCGGCGATTTGTTTAGCAACATCACCTTTATAATCATCAACTTGGACTTTATAACCTTTACGAACACTGGTTAATAAAACACTAATTGAACCTGGATGTTGTAATGTGACTTGTGCATAGCCTGAAGCGGTTAAGAAACCGATATCAATTTGATCTGAAAGCATAGCTTCTGTACAAGCGGCATAACTAGTTCCGGTTGAAATCTTGAATGTGTAGTTTGGTTCAATCTTATTTAAGACTGGTTCAAGACGAGCAGCAAGAGCACCTAAAGTAGCTGGATCGTTACTTGGAACGAATTGAATATTAATAACATTAGATTCAGTAGTTCCACCACAAGAAACTAAACCAGCAGCACCAACAACAGTTAAAGCAGCAACCATCGCGAAGACAAATTTCTTAGACTTCATAATAATATTTTCCTCCTATTATGTTTTTCTAAGTAAGTAATGGTAAAAAATTATCTTACCGTATTACCTATTCCTACGATGAGGTAAAAATCATTAATCATTATTCATGGATGTAATTAAGAAAGACTAATTAAACCTACAAATAATAGAAAAAGATTTATACGGTTTGACTTTACTTACAAATTATATTTTGTGCTTTCGATATTCGTATTTCAATTTCTTTCAATATCAAATAGACCAGTTTAATAGGAACTTAATACCAGTAATAAATTGTACAAGAAAAAGTTGTAAATATTTCCAGCAACTATTAAATAAATATTATTTATTTAACCAATTAATAGGTTGTTCTTTATTCTTAACTAAATACTCATTTGCCTTAATAAAATGATTATTATTGAACCATCCACCACGATTTGCACTTAATGGGGAAGGGTGAACACTTTCTAAGATTAAATGATTAGGGTTTGTTAACAAATATTTAAATTGACGAGCGTTATTTCCCCAAAGCAAAAAAACTAATGGTTTGTCAAGTAAGTTGAGTTTATTCATTACATCATTGAAAAACAACTCGTATTCTTTACATTTATGACTTAATGGGCGATGTTCGACAACAGTTAAAATTGGGTTAATTAATAAAACACCTTGTTTAGCAAGATAGGTTAAGTCGCCATTGGTGTGATCCATTTTGGTGTGATATTCATTTTCAATTTCACGATAAATATTTTCAAGAGTCGGTGGTAATATAATCCCACGCGGAACACTAAAAGCAAGTCCCATGGCTTGGTTTGGCTCATGATAAGGATCTTGTCCTAATATCACGACTTTAACTTCATCAAGAGGAGTAAGTTTAAAGGCATTAAACATCTTTTCACGAGGTGGATATATAACTTTTGTTTTATATTCATTATCTAAAAAAGTATTCAATTTTTTTGAATACTCTTTATTTTTTATCTCACTAAAAAGGTCGTTCCAATCCATACTATTTAACAGTTTCACTACTGATTAAACTTGATAACATTTCATATATAATCTTTAAAGTTAAGTTCGTAGTAACGCCATTAGGATCATAATTAGGTGTACCTTCCACAATATCAATGGTATCGACATTGAGTCCAGCAACCAAAGCTCCTAAAATTCCACTCACTTCATAATTTGTTAAACCAAACGAAACTGGATTTTGAACGCTTGGCGCATAACTTGGATCTAAAACATCTAAGTTAAATGAAATATAAACAAGATAGCGATTATCAGCATATTTATTTACTAAATATTCAGCGAGACCCGATACCCCAAGTTTTCTTAAGTCTAAAGATTTGAAAACATCGATGGTTTTATGTTTTGATAAATAATCCATTTCTTCTTCATTAAAAACACGAGGTCCAATCACGCAAATATTCTTATCGTTATAGCCATATTCGCTTGCTCGACAAAGGACTGAGAAATTACTAAACTGGTTATTTTCAACAGCTTGCATCATATCAAGATGGGCATCAAGGTGAATAATAACTGGTTGTTTATTTAATTTTAAACACTTACAATAGAACGCTCTTTCACTTGGAATTGAAATACTATGATCACCACCAACAATAATATGGAAACCATTTTTGGTTAAGAAGTTAAATTGAAGTTCATTTGTCAATTTATTCAAATCTTCATAAGCATAATCGCCACAATCATAAATTTTAATTTGTTTTAAAGAATTACCGACAAGATCTCTTGCTGGAACCAAATAAGATGCACTTCTTAAGGTGCGAGGAAAATATGCTGCCCCTTTACGGTTTAAACTATTTTTATCATTAGGAATACCACAGATGAAGACGTTGGCTTCTTTTTGATCACTCGTAACTAAATCCTTAAATTCATTCATAAATATCTCCACTCATATTATTGCTTAAATTAACTCTCTTTACTACTAATTCGATTCGAAAGTTGAGAGAGTTTTTGTTCTTCCTCCCTCTTTAAGTAGAGTTGATGTGACAAGACGGCTAAATTTGTCGCTATGTTCATGTTAGAAATAATTACATCCTTCGCTTTAATATCAACTAACGTGTTAGCAAAGTTAAGTATTGCTTTAGTGCCGACTTCAACTAATAAATCAGCTACTTCTTGCGCTGACTCTTTATTAACCGTAATAATTCCAATTTTTGCATTGTAATCTTTAAACGTATTTCTTAAAGTTTTAACATCAAAAACTCGGATTCCATTTATCTTTTCACCAATCACTTTTGGATCGCTATCAAATGCGCCAACAATTTTTAAACCATACTCATTAAAACCACTATAATTTAATAAAGCACTACCTAATCTTCCAACCCCAATAATAATCGCATTATGAATATCTTCGTATCCTAAAACACTTTCTAAATCTCGCAACAAAACGCTGATATCACGGCCTTTATTAGGAACTCCACAGGTAGAGGAAATTGCAGCCAAATCTTTTTTAACTTGTTCAACATTTAAGTTAAGTTCATCCGAAATAATTTGGGCATTAATAAAAAGCAATCCCTTGGCTTTAAATTTCTTAACTACCATCAAGTAATTAGGCATTCGAGCTAATTGATTTTTGTTTAAAACTTTTGTGCTCATAATTTTCCACTTTGGTGAATATTTAATAAATTACCAATAAAAATAGATAAGGCTGAAAGAACAAATAATCCACCAACCCAAGAGATAAAATAAATGTTTAAACCAATAGTTGAGTCGCTTTGTAAATTGATTTTAATATATAAAAAGAAAAGGAGATTAAAAACCTCATAAATAAGTAATAATAAACTTAATAGAAAAGAAAATTTCCCAACCGAATTATGAATAAGACAACTTAATAAATAGATGATAACTAAAATCGATAAAATTACACCAACAAAAAAGACTAAAAACTGTAACGTATGGCATAATGACCAAGGATTAGCCACATATTGACTAAAGTCTCCAATCACTGTTGAACCCATGACACAACCAATAATAAAGAAGACAACTGCGAAAATATTTGTACCAAGTAAACTTATAATTCCAAATAAATTCAAAATTTTTCCAATAAACTGTTTCAATTTTTTTACCTTCTTGCTACTAAATAGCTAAGAACTCATCTCTTATTTTCTAAAATCGTTAGTTAAATAAACTAAATACATTATTTGATATAGATAGTTTATACCTATTAATTTAATCTTTAACCTTAAATCTAGCAAGTTAAATCAACAATATTATTTAATAAATAATTCATAATTAGGTTATAATGAACTCATGAAAATTGCATTAGTTCTTCAAGGTGGAGGAGCGCGAGGTATTTTTACCTCTGGCGTTTTAGATGGTCTTTTAAAAGACAAAATCATGGTTGATCATGTCTATGCTGTGAGTGCCGGTGGACTTAATGCAATGAACTATATTAGTGAACAAATTGGACGAAATCGTAAGGCAACATCCTTAACATTTAAATCAAAAGATTTTAAATCGATTAAGAATATTGTCCGCAAACATACCTTTGTAGATTTTGACTATTATTTTAATAAACTAAACGAAACTCTTCCTTTTGATAGCACAAAATATAATAATTCCAAAACTAAATTAACTGTTGTTGCAACTTCATTAAAAACTGGAAAAGCCCACTACTTTACGAAAGACGTTGATTCAAATTTTAATGAATGTATAAAAGCAAGTGCTTCAATTCCTCTAGTTGCAAAAGCTGTTAAAATAAATGATGATATTTTTCTAGATGGCGGTGATAGTGATCCCGTTCCTTTTGAAAAAGCTTTTTTAGATGGCTATCGCAAAGTAATTTTAATCACAACTAGACCACTTGATTTTCGTAAAGATAGTAAGCTAGATCATTTTATGGAGCGACTCTATCAGTTGAACTATAAAAATTATCCTGAATATTTAACTTCTTTATTAAATTCTCACACAAACTATAATCAAGAATTTGATAATTTAAATAAATATAATGATAGTCAACTCTTAATAATTTCCCCAAAAGAGAATATCGATTTAAAACATTTAGAAACCAATGATGAAAAACTAGATTATTACTATAATCTTGGCTTAAATGAATATGAGAATATAAAGAAAAAGTTATCTGAATTTATCAGATAACTTTATTCATTCGATAACCAACACCAATATCCGTACGAATTAACTTACTACTACGGGTATCTTTTTCAATCTTACGTCTAATACCAGCCATGAAAACTCTCAAACCATTTTGATCATTTCCATCTTTACCCCAAACGTGACTAATAATGTAATCATAAGTTAATGTTTTACCAAGATTCATCGCTAGTAAAACAACAATCTTATATTCAAAATTAGTAAAGTGGACTTCAATTCCATTAATAAAGATTGTTTTAGCATCAAAATCAATTGTTAAGTTCCCATTGATGAATAAATGCTGTTTTTCTTCTTTAATATATCTAAATTGATTACGAATACGAGCCATAAGTTCATAGGTATTACATGGTTTTGTAAGATAATCGTTCGCACCAGTATCAAGAGCCATAACTTTACTTTCAACATTTGTTCTATTCGATAAAACAATAATTGGCAAAGTATTAGTAAAACTACGGATGGTGTCAATTACAACCATTCCGTCCTTATCTTGAAGGTTAAGCTCAAGAATAATCATATCGATTAATTTTTTAATACAAGTATCGATAGCCTCTTGAGCGCTTTCAACATAAAAAGCATTGTATCCTTCGCTTTTAAGACTCTTAATTACGTTTTGCGCGTAACTTTTATCATTATCGACAACTAAAATAGTTTTATCTTTCATCGTTCCTTATTATATCATAAACTTTTTCAAATATAAAAAATCTTCTTTATTTGTTAAATTGCAAAGTTATTGCAATGATTATTGCGATAACTATGAAAATGAGTAATAAATAGGATGTGCTTCCTTGTAGAAAGGAGTAAAAATGGAGCATATCAGTTTTTCGAAACGTGTAAAATT
>Ga0183101_1000432_pt1 | contig 28543 bp, 33 predicted proteins | sample Biomet3_FD_127790 | JGI IMG/M metagenome (GOLD analysis project Ga0183101, IMG submission 127790) | Microbial communities from bioreactor (seeded with sewage sludge) at LBNL, California, USA - Biofuel metagenome 3 | ecosystem: Engineered > Bioreactor > Anaerobic > Unclassified ...
CGACCATGAGGGTCATCCCAGGCATGGAGGTCTATGTCCCATGCGATGGAGCTGAGACAAAGGCAGTTATCCGCCATGTATCACAGACAAAGAATCCTTGTTACGTACGCTTAGGCAGATCCAGTGTTGAAGATGTATATGCACCGGATACAAAGTTCGACTTCTCTAAGATCAAGATCCTGAATCAAGGGGAAAAGACAGCCATCTTTGCCACAGGGTTGGAAGTACAGGAAGCCATGAAGGCATGCCGCAGGCTGCAGGCAGAGGGGATCAACCCTACAGTGGTCGATGTATGTTCGATCAAACCGTTGGACGAAGAAGGTATCAAGCATATCCTGGAAACACATGAGAAGATCATCACCGTGGAAGAACACAATGTTATTGGAGGTCTAGGTGATGCTGTCGCTTCTGTTGCAGTGAAGTATGTCCCAAGGCTGATCACGAAGATTGGTCTGCAGGACAGATATGCCGAGAGCGGACCATTCCAGGATCTGTTGAAGAAATATGGTCTGACAGAGGAAGAAATTTATAAAGCAGCAAGATAATCGGGTAAAGAAAGGAATCAATCATGAGTGAATGGCTAGGTATTGATATTGGCGGTACAGAAGTAAAATATGCATTGATTTCGGATGAGTATCAACTGCTGCAGGAAGGTCACATTTTGACAGATTTTTCTGACGCAAATGATTTGGTTAATACGATAAGAGATTTGCAGGATACACAGTTTCCCCATATCAGCGGTATCGGAATTAGTGTGCCAGGAACGGTATTTCCAAATGATAATGATGGTACTGTGTACGGCGGCGGTGCATTGCACTATTTAGATCATTTTGCGTTAGGCAGTGCAGTAGCAACTGCATGCAATATTCAAGTAAAAGTAACAAATGACGGCAAGAGCGGTGCTCTGGGAGAATATTCAAATGGCGCTTTGAAAGGGTCCCATATCGGTGTTGTTATGGTCCTTGGAACCGGTGTTGGCGGAGGCATTATCATTGACGGTCATATTCTTTATGGTGCTCATAGTTTTGGCGGTGAATTCAGTTTTATGACAAATCGTGACGATGCAGGCATGAAGGCATCAAATATGCTTGGTTTTACCGGTGGATGGAAGGGCCTTAAGAAAGAAATCCTAAGAGAAACACATCAGGAAGATGATGCGGCTATGAATGGAAAAACTCTATTCCAACAGATTGCATCAGGAAATCAAGAAGCAGTTCATGGGTTTGAAAAATACTGTTATCGGATTGCCACAAAAATTACCGATCTGCAGGCAGTATTAGACCCCGATATATTTGCTATTTCGGGTGGAATCAGCGAACAGAAAATTTTGATTGATGAAATCAATCATCAGATTGATAATGTATTGAGTGAACAATCTTTTCCACAATTTCCACATCCTCATGTTGTACAAGCAACAAACCGTAACCATGCCAATGTAATAGGTGCAGTATATGCACTGCGAAAGAAGCATGAATGAAATTCTAATGGCCAGAATTTTAATATCAACAATTGAAAATGTTTCTCATAAAAAACGCATCATATAATGTATGTCGTAAATGATATACATTTTGTTTTGAAACAATCGTTCCTTTGTTTTGATACTGGCACGCTTCAAAATGTCATGAATCAGGTTGTTTTAAGCGTTAAACATGCTCCATTCTACAAGACATTCACAATATACGAAGAAGAATATGCGTATGTTATAAATCAATAAAAGATGGCATCATCATAGTGCTGATAGGATGTCTTAAAAACTGATTTCCTGAAAACAATTTATTTGAAATTGTCTTCGAATTTTTTTAAATGAATCATGAATGCATGATGTTTCTTTGTATAGGATTTCACACAAAGTAAAGGACTGCTGGCATTTGTAATGGGACAGCGGCCATTGCAATTTGTGCAAAATATCTTTATGCTATAGAAGTAATCAAAAACGAAACCAATCAGTAATCACAGGCACCTCTTAGTTGTTCCGGATAAGAATTCTTTATTCGAAATAAAAAGAGGTGCCTCTAGAGCAGTAAATTTGCATTTGATTATAGGTTTCGCTTCACGGCATCATTTTTCTTGAATATAAGACTTCAAGAAAGGAGTTTTTGTAATGAAAAACGACAAACATGAAGTAATCAAGTTTAAAAATGGAGCAATGGTCCTGGATGTTGATGTTAATATGGACAAGCGGACAGTATGGCTTTCACTTGAACAAATGAGTTTGCTTTTTAATAAAGATAAATCAACGATTTCCAGGCATATCAGGAATGTATTTAAAGAGGGAGAACTCAATGAAAATAGCGCTGTTGCAAAAAATGCAACAACGCTAAAATTGATGGATCCTAGAACTGGTAAGCTTAGAATTACACCAACATTAATTACTTATTACAATCTCGATGTAATTATCAGCGTTGGTTACCGAGTTCATTCTAAACAGGGTATCGTATTTAGAAAATGGGCTACAGGTGTATTGGATGATTATTTGATAAAGGGATATGCTGTAAATGAAAAGAGACTGTCAGCTTTAAATAAAACAGTAGAAATTCAATCAAAGATGCTTGCGGATACACTTGATATAGATTCAAATGATATCCTTAAAGTTGTGACGGAATACGCCAATGCACTTTCTTTATTGGATGATTATGATCATCAGGTGTTGAAAAAGCCAAAAGGAAGGAAGAAAGCCTTAAGCCTTAGTTATGAGGAAAGTCGTGAGCTGATAAATACAATGAATTCAACTTTCCAATCAGATGTCTTTGGAATTGAGAAAGAACCAGGAAAGTTGGCGGGAATATTGTCCGTAATCGACCAAACTGCATTAGGGAAAGAAGTCTATCCAACGTTAGAGGAAAAAGCCGCGAATCTTCTTTATTTCTTGATTAAGGATCATCCATTTGCAGATGGCTGCAAACGGATTGGTGCAGCATTGTTCCTTAAGTATTTAGATAAAAACAATTTTTTGTTTCAAAATGGCATAAAAACAATCAGTGACAGTGCCCTTGTTGCAATGACGTTATTGATTGCTGAATCGGATCCGAAAGAAAAAGAAATTATGATATCTCTTGTAATGAATTTTCTGAAATAAAGAATGTTCTGCTTTAAAAACTTATATTTTATAAAAGTTATCAAAATCAAAAGCTATCAGCAATTACAGACACCTCTTAATTGTTCCGGATAAGAATTCTTTATTCGAAATAAAAAGAGGTGCCTCTAAATAAAAGGCTCATACTGTTTCTTTGACAGAATGAGTCTTTTATTTATATAAGTTACTGCCAAAATAAGTCTTTCCGTGATTTGGCATATAAAGGCTAAGCTTAAATCCAAATGCATGATTATTGTAATATAAATTAAATGAAATACTATGCTAGCAGTAGATGAACAAGCATCATATAGAATACAGTACCTGCAGTGATGCTGAGATATGTGTTCTTTTTCCAAAGATGAATTACAGCAGTAAATAGAACAGCGGCAATCTGTGCAACCCCGGACTGGAATGAACCAGTACCCGTATTACGCAGACAATAGATGACTAAGACCGCCATGATAGCCGAAGAAAGCACTTTACCCAAATACTGAATAAAGGGTGGTATCTGTTTGTCTTTACGGAAGAATAGAAAAGGCAGTAAGCGCAGAAAAGCTGTGCAGAGAAAGGAAACGGCAACGGCTGCAGCAATTTGAATGTTATTCAGCATAACTCCTCCTTTTTGAGTGTTCTTCTTAAGAGGAGAATGGCACAGGTGAGTGCTAGACTTGGCAGCATGAATCTGTTAGGTCCTAGAAGAATACACAGCAGGATGGCGATACTTAGACCGCAGAGAGCAGGAAAGTGCTTGTATGCAGACTTCCATTGATCAATAAAGATTGTGACAAATAAAGCAGTCATACAGAAATCAATTCCGGTCAGATCAAAAGGAATCAGACTTCCAAAGATGCCTCCCAGTATAGATGCTGCTGCCCATGACAAATGCGAGAATAAGGCAACATAGAACATGATGATCCTTCGGTCTTTGATGGTGATTGTATCATCTTTATCCAACATACAGTTCACGGCATATGTTTCATCTGTCAGTGTCTGTATCATATACCAGCGTCTTTGACCCATGGAATTAAAATCGTCTAAAAAAGAAAGGCCATAGAATGTCTGACGGGAATTCATGAACAGGGCAGTCAATGCAATTGTTACTAGAGAGGCGCCTTGGTTGAGCAGAGATACCAGAATGAACTGAAAGGCACCGGTATAGACCGTTAAACTGATGCCCAAGGACCAGCAGAAGCTATATCCTGCTTTGGTCATGACAATGCCATACGCCATACCAATGAACAGGTAACTGATGATAACAGGAAGTGCTTTGATCAATGCATATTTTATAATATCTTTCTTTTTCATAAGATTCCTTCCTGCATCATCAGTGTAGTGGTAAATTTTTTATTCGTATAAATGTTTGCTGAAGTAACGGTCGCCGCGGTCCGGCAGGATGATGACAACATTTCCCTGTACTCCCGTATCCGCTAATTTCTTTGCTGCGGCAAGAGCTGCACCGGAAGAGGAACCAGCAATGATGCCCTCTTTCTTTGCCAGCTCACGTGAACCTTGAAAAGCTTCTGTATCTGTGACCTTGATGACTTGATCGACAAGTGCCATATCCATCGTATCAGCGATAAAGTCATTACCAATACCCTCAATGTCATAGTCACCATGGGTTCCTCCGCCCATGGTTGATCCAACTGGGTCAGCCAGGATTCCGTGAATCGCTGGATCTTGTTCCTTCAGGTATTTCATGACACCGGAATAAGTCCCTCCACTGCCAGCACCAGCCACAAGATAATCAATTTTTCCCTGCAGATCATGATAAATCTCCGGACCTGTTGTTTCATAATGTGCCAGTGGATTTGCTGGGTTAATGAACTGTCCCATTGATATTGCATTCGGAATTATTTTCTTCAATTCTTCCGCTTTATGAGATGCACCTAACATTCCTTCTTCTCTAGGTGTATTAATGATCTCTGCTCCAAGAGCACGCATCAAGACTTGCTTTTCTTCTGAGAATTTTGTCGGTACTACAAAGATGATATGATAGCCTTTATTCAGTGCAGCAAAAGCAATGCCAAGACCTGTATTGCCGGCAGTTCCTTCAATAATAGTCGCACCTGGTTTTAACCTGCCGGTTCTTTCTGCATCTTCAATCATATATTTGCCAACTCTGTCTTTGACGCTGCCAGCAGGATTGTACAGCTCCAGTTTTGCAAACAGAGTGACTGGTTTCGGCAGTTCGAGATGAGACAGTTTGACGATTGGTGTATTGCCAATCAATTCCTGCATTGACTCATAATATGCCATGTTTATTTCTCACTTTCCTGGATAGCCTGAAGCAGATCTGTGATCAGATCATCCTGATTTTCAATGCCAACAGACAAACGGATCAGACCGTCTGTGATGCCGACTTTCTGACGTATCTCATAAGGAATGGATGCATGGGTCATAGTTGCAGGGTGGCATACGAGGCTCTCTACACCGCCTAAGCTTTCTGCTAATGAGATGAGCTTTAATGATTTGAAGAATTTTTTGATATCATAGTTCTCTTTTAATTCAAACGAGATCATAGCACCACCATTTTTTGCCTGTTTTTGATTGACAGCATATCCTTGTGCAGATGGGAGACCCGGATAGTAAATCGTTTTTACTGCCTTATGAACAGCAAGTACAGATGCAATCTGCTGAGCGTTTTGAACATGTCTGTCCATACGTACACTCAATGTCTTGATTCCTCGAATCAACAGGAAGCTGTCAAAGGGTCCTAAGACACCGCCGGTCGAGTTTTGCAGAAAGGCAATCTTTTCAGCTAATACATCATTTTTTACAACAACGAGACCGGCTACCAGGTCACTGTGACCAGCCAGGTATTTTGTCGCACTGTGGATGACTATATCCGCACCATGTTCCAAAGGCCGCTGCAGATAGGGTGTCATAAATGTATTGTCGACAATGGTCAAGGCATGGTGCTGTTTGGCAAGTCTGCTGACAGCAGAAATATCTGTGATTGTCAGAAGGGGATTTGCGGGGCTTTCAATGTAGACTGCTTTGACTTCTTGACTAAAGGCATTTTCGACTGCTTTTAAATCTGATGTATCGACAATCTCGTACTGGATTCCAAAGTGATTGAATACTTTATCCAGAACACGGAATGTCCCGCCATATACATTAGATGAAATCAGAAGTTTATCACCGGTTGAAAATAATGACAGTACAGCAGTAATGGCGGCCATGCCGGAGGCAAACGCAAAGCCGGCAGTGCCTTTCTCTAATTCCGCAATCAGAGCTTCCAGAGCAGTTCTTGTTGGATTCCCTGTGCGGGAATATTCCCATCCAGAATTCTCACCCAGTCCTTTTTGTTCATAAGTAGATGTCTGATAGATTGGTACATTGACTGCTCCGGTCAATGGATCTCCATCAATGCCGCCGTGGATCAAAGCTGATTCGATATGTTCATATTTCTTCATGATTGTTTTCCTCCTCAATCGGTTCTTCCTTGTAAGCCAACTTCTTTTCGTTCCAATCCTTTAATACAGCAGTCATGTCTTTGGCGACTGCTTTGGCACCAGGCAGATCATGTTCGAGATAATTTCCGCATTCCCAACGATGACTACCAGGAATCTCTCCTTCAAATTTTGTAATAAACTGAAAACTGTCTTGTACTAAATGTATGACGTCTTGATAGGAAACGGTATCTCTTAGCAGAAAATAGAATCCTGTACGGCATCCCATTGGACCTACATAAATGACTTGGTCTGCATAGGCACTGTTCCTAGCATATGTAGCAAATAAATGTTCAAACGTATGCAATGCCCCATTGGATAAGTAGTCACCACCATTTGGTTTCTTCATACGGATATCATAAGTAATGACATCACCATCGATTCTTGATACATACATTCCTTTTTCTAATTTGTCATGATTGACGGTAAAACTGGCTATCTTTTTCATTTTGCAGCATCCTCCTTTTCAGCTAATACAAAATGGATATTCTCAAATGCAGAAAGTTCTTTCCTACAGTGTGCAAAGTATTGTTCTTGAATCTCTTCCTGACTTAAAAGCTTTGTAATCGTGAACTCATTTTGCAACAGGATTTTTTCAAGCTCTTCAACGTGATATCCTTCTTCCATTGGTTCTCCTAATTTTGCAGTAATCTTTGACAGAATCTGTCCTCGCATTGATCCTGTCATCATCATTGTGTCAGGAAAATCAAATACAACTTTTGTCTTTCCAGTATTCAATAATGTGATTTGATGAATTGTTTTTCGGAAAGTGCAAAGCTTCAGATAATATGTGACACCCAATACAGAATAGAATGTTGGCAGAGCAGGATTGAAGCCAGTGGACAACAGGGAAGAAGGCATATCATCTTTTGTAAAATCCACGGGAACAAAAGTAACGTTATGCGGAATGATCCAGCCGAGGCCGGCAATCCTCTGGAGTTTATATTTTTGTGTATCGGGATGGTCCACTTCAAAGATATGCATCTTCTCATTGGTATTGCGGAAAGAATATGTGTCCATACCGGCACCGCAGATAACGTATTGGCACTGAGGATATTGAGCTGCAAATTTTTGCAACTCTGTTTCTGCAAATGCAATTCTTGCCAGAGGAATTGGTGTGATATAAAGATTCAATGTGGTAAGAATATCTTTTGCTGGGATTTCTGTTTTTGATTCAAACGATTCAGTATTGAAGTCTTTTGCAATCAGCTGCTTCATTGCTTCATACTGATCTCGTCCTAGAAAATCGAATGCTAGATAATCGTCGTAAATCTTGTCTTGTTCATATGTGGAATGATATGCTCTTGCAAATGAGCACAGTTCTGCAGTAATGCTTTCTCTTTTTTCTATCATAATTTCTTCCTTTTCGTATAAAAAAATCCCATCGAAGTATAGATATTTCTATCTGAATATTTCGACAGGATTGTTAAATAATAATATTCTATTTATGCATGTTCCCGCCTATTGTTTACAGCAGAGACAGCAGAAAACAATAGACATCATAAAAACATCGTTATTGATTCTTGTTCCATTCATATTTCTTCTCGTAATGTTTTCCATGAGTTTACCAATTTGATTAACTGCGATTATAGTGAGCAAAGGATTGAATGTCAACTAATATGTTCACTGAATCAGAGAGATGAATGAAATTTTTATATTATTTTTCATTCTATAAGGAAAGAATTGATTGTTATATATAAAATTATATGTTTGATAAAATTGCAAAGTAAATTATTTTCCTTGCAATATAAAAAGTGAGTGCTATAGTTAACTGCAATAAAGCTAAGAAAAGAAAAGTATTTGTTTGAGAAAGCTGTAGAGAGTCCTGTAACGGTGAAAAAGGATGCTGGAAAAACAAAGAAAATGGTCTTGGAGCTGCAGTACCGATCCTTGGAGAGGTGCTGACGGGAGTTCCCGTTATCGGACAGGAGTATGGAAGTACTCAGTGAGGTCTTCTCAGCAATGGGAAGATGAAACAAGGTGGTAGCACGAGATAAATCCCGTCCTTGCATGAGCAATGCAGCTCATCGAGGCGGGATTTTTGTTTTCAAGATGCTTTCTGAAACCGGTGCAGAAAAGTTGTCTGGCTCGTGTCCTTGGTACTCCTCATTTCATAGTTTCATAGAAAAGAGGGAAAGAGAATGAAAAAAAGTTTATTTAAATCAGCAGTAATTGCAGCAACTACAGTATTCATGCTTACGGGATGCACAGCATCGGCTGCATCATCCAGCACATCTTCAAATGCAACAAACACAAAGAAAGTTCTCCGCTTCGGCCAGGCAAATGCTGGTACAGGCTTAGACATGCAAATCAGTACATCCTCTGGTGCAGCATCCATTGCGGATGAGGTGACAGAATCTCTGCTTCGCTTTAATGACAGCAACGAAGAGGAACCTGTTCTTTTGACAGACTTTCCTACGGTATCTTCAGATGGAACTGTATATACGTTCCAGTTGAAGAAGGGAGTCCATTTCACAGATGGTACAGAACTTCATGCAAGTGATGTGAAATATACATTCGAAAGAATGTTTTCACCAGCTACGGGAGCAAAATCAACAACATATTTTTCAATGATTAAAGGCGCGAAAGAAATGCTTGCGGGTTCTGCAACAGAACTGTCAGGATTTGAAATTACCGATGATTATGATTTCACGATTACTTTAAATTATGCGTTTGCGCCATTTGTTAAAAATCTAGGTACTTCCTATGCAGATATTTTTCCAGAAGCATCCTGCAAAGCAGCTGATAAAAAATGGGGCACTGGTACAAATCTGATTGGAACAGGTCCTTATAAGATTGAATCAAATGATGATACAACCGAAGTCGTCCTTACAAAGAATGAAAATTATCATGGTGGAAATGTGAATCTGGATGAATTGGATATTCTTTACTACGACGATAACCAGACAAAATTGATTGCCTACGAAAATGGCGATATTGATCTTGCAGATCTGCCCGCAGATCTGCTCAGCCAGTATCAGAGTACCCATGGTGATGAAATTCAGTCCTATTATCCACTAGGAACATCTTTTATCTCTTTGAACTTAAAAGCTGATCCAATTTCAAATCTAGCTGTAAGAAAAGCAATCTCCTTAGCAATCAATCGTGAAGAAATTGTTAGTACGGTATTAAATGGCGCTGGAATTGCAGCATCTTCTTATCTGAACAATCAGATTCCTGGTCATGACAGTTCCTTAAGTGTTCTTAAATATGATCCGGAAGAAGCAAAGAGTGTGTTGTCACAAGCGGGTCTATCAAATGTTTCCTTTACAGCTGAGATTCGGCAGTCTGATCAGACATTGTTCTCAGCAATTCAGGGATATCTTCAGAAAGTCGGCATCAACATGGAAATTCAGATTGTTGATAATGCAACATGGAACAGTGATCGTGCAGCTGGAAACTGTGCGGCAACTGGTATGACATGGAATGCACTTTATCCAGATGGAGACTTCCAAATGTACAACTATTTCTACTCTAAGAACTCTGTGAACAGAGGTGTCTTTTATGACAATGCAAACTATGATAAGGATTTGGACGATGCTAGATCATCAACGGATGAAACGAAGCGTGCTTCCTTGTATCAGGATGCAGATAAGATATTGAGCCTGCAGGATTATGCGGCGATACCTCTGTATTATCCTGAATCGCATTTTATTGCAAAATCTTATGTGAAGAATTTTACGGTAGGAAATTTGATCTATCATTTCTGGACTGTTGATGTAGATGCAGATGCTGCATCTGCAGTACAGAAATAAAGCGATATTCATATTAATTAAGCGGGATACGGCTCTGCTGCTGTTTGAGCAGAGCTTTATCCTTGTTTTACTAGAAGAGGGATAAATGAGATGGGAAAGTATATCTTAAAAAGAGCACTTCTTGCGGTAGGCATTATTCTCTGCATTTCACTGATCACATTTATTATTTTGGATATTATTCCTGGTGATGTGGTGTCAGCAATGCTTGGGGAATTTGCAAGTAAGGATGCAATTGAAACAGCCAGAGAACAGCTGGGACTGAATGTTCCTCTGCCAATGCAGTATTTGAATTGGCTGGGTGGCATTTTAAAAGGTGATTTTGGGACTAGTTATTTTCAGCATAAACCAGTGCTTGATCTCATCGCAAACAGTTTTCAATACACTTTGATCATGGCACTTGCAGCATATGTGGTGGCAATTATATTCGGTCTTCTGACTGGCATCATCGCTGCTGTGTATCATGGCAGAAAAATTGATCGGATTGTGATGGCACTCAGTGTTTTTGGCATTTCAGCTCCATCGTTCTGGGTCGCAATTATTTTGCAGATTTATATTGGGCTGCGTTTAGGCCTGTTTCCAGTTTCGGGGGTAAAATCTCCAATCTGGTGGGTGTTACCAAGCTTGTCGCTCGGATTACGTTATGCTGCATCGATCTCACGCGTTACACGTACTTCAATGTTGGAAGTCATGAATCAAGACTATATCCGTACGGCGTACGCCAAAGGTTTGAAGCCATGGAGAATTATTTTTCAGCACGTGTTTCGAAATGCACTTGTGCCGATTGTTACGATTCTTGGTAATGACTTTGGCTCCCTGCTGACTGGTTCCATGATTACAGAAAATGTATTTAATATTCCTGGGATTGGCAAAATGCTGATTGATGCAATTAATCGCCGCGATATTCCAGTTGTACAGGGTGGCGTAATCTATGTAGCTGGAATTTGCGTTCTGGTCTATTTCTTGGTGGATCTGCTGTATGCAGTGATTGATCCGAATATCAGACTTAGAAAGGCGGCTGATTGATATGAAAAACAAAAGCAGCAGTTTTTATCATGAGAGTTTTCGGATTTTTCGCAAAAATAAAACAGCAATGATATCGTTAGCAATTTTGATATTTCTAATTGCTGTGGCACTTCTCGCGCCATGGATCTGTCGATATGATCCGGATGCACAAGTATTAAAAGACAGGCTTCTATTTCCAAGCGCTGCTCATTGGTTTGGAACAGATGAATTCGGCCGCGATATTCTTACTAGATGCATCTACGGATGTCGTATCTCTTTATCCGTCGGCATTGTCTCACAGCTGATTGCCACAGTGATTGGCTATTCTATGGGTGTTTGTGCTGGCTATTTTGGCGGTCGTACAGATGATGTGATATCTTTTTTGATTCAGTTATTTTCCAGTATCCCGTTCTTATTATTTGCGATGGCTTTGATGTGCGCTCTTGGGTCCGGTCTGGTCAATCTGTATGTGTCTTTGGGCCTGCTGACATGGGCAAGTACAGCAAGATTGATCCGTGGAACAGTGCTGCAGATTAAAAATCAAGAATATATCCAAGCATGCCGCGCCGACGGCGGAAGCAGCCTGCGAATTATTATGAAACATTTGCTGCCGAACTGTATTCCGATGTTGATCATTGCTATTACGTTAGGTATTCCAAATGCGATTCTTTCGGAAGCCTCTTTAAGCTATCTTGGCTTAGGGGTGCCAGCACCGACAGCTTCCTGGGGATCAATGATTGCTGGCAGTCAGACTTTCATACGTACAAATACATATTACAGTTTGTTCCCAGGGCTTTGCATCATTATTACAGTGATGGCATTTAATATGCTGGGGGATGGTCTTCGCGATGCTTTGGATCCAAAGATGCATTCAAATGGAGGCTCTTTATGACAGAAGCTTTGTTGTCAGTACAAGATCTTCAGGTAAAATTATTCACCGAAAAAGGAGAACTGCCTGTTTTAAATCATGTCAGTTTTGATATTCTTCCTGGCGAGATTGTTGGTATTGTCGGTGAATCTGGTTGTGGAAAGTCTATGCTTGCAAGTTCAATTATGGGGTTGATTGATGCACCAGGGAAAATTATTGGCGGCCAGATTCTTTTTGAAGGCAGAGATATTACAAAATTGAAACGTCAGCAGCTGCAGGAAATTCGTGGTAAAGATATCTCAACGGTCTTTCAGGAACCCATGACATCGTTGAATCCACTGATGAAATGCGGAAAGCAGATTGAAGAAGCTATTACTGCACATGAGAAACTTGAAAAAGCGGAAGTAAAGAAAAGAGCTTTAAAAGTCATTAAAGAAGTTGGCATTCCGATGCCGGAGAAAATTTATAATGAGATACCATCTCATCTTTCCGGTGGCATGCGGCAGCGCATCATGATTGCAATGGCACTTGTATGCCATCCGCGTTTGCTGATCTGCGATGAACCAACAACAGCGCTGGATGTAACAATTCAAGCACAGATTCTGTATTTGATCCGGAAACTGAGAGATGAAACAGGAACTTCGGTAATATTTATCAGCCATGATATGGGTGTCATCTCACAGATGGCCGATCGAGTCGTTGTTATGTATGCAGGAGAAATTGTTGAGAAAGCTGAGGAAGCGCAATTGTTTGCACATCCTCGCCATCCATATACTATCGGTCTACAGAATGCAATACCACAGCTAAGTAAGGATCAAGAAAGACTGCAGGATATTCCGGGATCTGTACCAATGCTTGATCATTTGCCGCAGGGATGTTTATTCTCACCAAGATGTCCTTATGCTGATGATCATTGTCGGAAAGAGAAACCGCAGATTACTGTCTTTGATCATCAAGAAGTTCGTTGTTTTAATGCAGGAACAGGAGGAATCGATCATGAATGAAACAATACTGTCCGTACAGCATCTGAAAAAGTATTATCAGACTGGTTCTGCACTTGGAAAAAAAGAGATTGTCAAAGCAGTGGATGATGTGAGCTTTGAACTGCATCAAGGAGAAACACTTGCCATTGTTGGAGAATCTGGATGTGGTAAATCCACAACTGTGAAATCAATTATCCGGATTACCGAGCCAACGAGCGGAGCAGTGATTCTGCAGGGCGGCGATTTTCTGAAAATGAAGGGAAAAGAACTTCATGAAGCGCATCAGCATATCAAAATGATTTTTCAGGATCCATATTCCTCATTGAACCCAAGAATGACCGTTAGGGATATTATTGCTGAACCAGCAGATATTGAACATATTTGGAAAACAAAAGAAGAAAGAAATCAGCTTGTTTTGGATACGATGGCAAAAGTTGGTCTGGATGCGTCTTGGATTGACCGGTATCCTCATGAATTTTCCGGGGGACAGCGGCAGAGAATTGGTATTGCAAGAGCAGTGATCCTGCACCCAGATATTATTATCTGTGATGAACCTGTATCTGCATTGGATGTTTCAATTCAAGCTAAGATAATTAATCTGTTAAAAGATCTGCAGCAAGAGTTGAACATCTCATATATTTTCATTTCACATGATCTTGGTGTTGTTAAACATATTGCAGATCGCATTCTTGTAATGTATTTAGGACATGTTGTTGAAGAAGGAACGGCCGAAGAAATATTTCATTCACCAAAGCATCCCTATACACAACTTTTATTAGCATCTATACCGCAGATTGGCATAAAGGCGCAGGAGTCTTCCATGTTTGTTGCAGGCGATCTTCCTTCACCTGCAGATCCGCCATCGGGATGTGTTTTCCATACAAGATGTCCATATGCGTGTGAACAATGTACACATACAATTCCTTCTCTTCAGTCTGTAGACGGTGGGCATAAAACAGCATGCCTGCTGAGAAAGTGAAATGATGATGACAGAATTCTATGATAAAGTAACCGAACGGCTGATGCGTTATGCTCGTATTGATACACAATCAGCCAATGATCTGACGAAAACACCTACAACACAAAAACAGTTCAATCTGGCCAGAATCTTGAAAGATGAGTTGCAGTCAATTGGTGCGGTGGATGTTTATCTTGATGAGCAGCATTGTGTTGTATATGGAAAGATTTCATCGAACATTGAGCAGACTGTACCAACTGTCGGGCTGATTGCTCATATGGATACAGCCCCCGATGCACCTGGCGATTGTAAACCATGGGTCTTAAAAAAATATGATGGGTCTGATATTGTCCTGAATCAAAAAGATAATATCATTATGCATCTATCTGATTTTCCTAATTTGAAGAATTATTTGGGGCAGGATTTAATCTTAACGGATGGTACAACACTTCTGGGCGGCGATGATAAAGCAAGTATTGCAGCGATTATGACAATGGCTGAATATGTCTGTACGCATCCAGAGGTGAAACACGGGCAGATATCCATTGCTTTTACCCCGGATGAGGAAGTAGGCGGATTGGCGAGAGATCTCGATTTTAAACGCTTTGATTCTGCTGCTGCATATACAATGGATGGAGATCATCTAGGGTACTATGAAGATGAAACATTTAATGCCTCGGCAGTGACTGTGACAATTCAAGGTAGAAGCGTACATACGGGAACTGCGAAAGGAATCATGAAGAATTCCGTTGATATCGGAAATGAATATCTTGCGGCGCTGCCAGCAAACGAAAAACCGCAGTATACTTCTGGAAGAGAGGGGTTCTTCCATGTTGTTTCATTTCAAGGAAACTGTGAGAAGACTGCTATTTCATTGATTGTTCGTGATTTTGATCGAACTAGTTTTGAAATTAGAGAAAAACTTCTATTGGAAACAGCGGCAAGAATGAATCAACAATACGGCAGCGATACCATCAAAGTAGAAATTACAGAACAGTATCGAAATATGAAAGAGATCATTGATCAAAACCCAGAATTGGTCAACACGCTGATTCACGCAATTCGTGAAAATCATGTGGAACCGATCCATGAACCATTTCGCGGGGGAACCGATGGATCTTCTTTATCTTGGCGCGGACTTCCTTCTTTGAATCTGAGCGCAGGCTATGAAAATGCCCATGGCAGGTATGAATATGTATCAATTCAATCTATGGTAAAAAATGTTCAAATATTGATCAGTTTACTTGATATAACTGCAGGAGGGAAAAGAATACATGCATGAAATAACCGAAGAAATGTTAAATGAATTTTCAAAAGATGTTACAGAGGATCCTGATATAAGGACCCTTGGCGCGGCATTAGCAAAAACCGAGATGAAGGATGTATCTTTTGTGCCTGTTGATGCAGCAAAATTGAATGGTGAATTCAGCGTTGAAGTTAAAACAAGAGGAATTACTTTTCAACAGAAAAGTGGCAGATGCTGGATGTTCTCTTGTTTGAATATCCTGCGTGAAAAGGTCGCTGAAGAATGCCATTTAAAAGAATTTCATCTTTCAGGGAACTACCTTGCTTTTTATGATAAGTTGGAACGCTTCAATAATCTTTTAGAAATGGCTGCTGCAAATGCAGACAAGCCTCTGAATGACAGACTGAATTCATATATACTTGATAGTTTTGGTGACGGCGGATACTGGACAATGGATGTCGATTTGATCCATAAATATGGAATTGTACCGGAATCCATTATGCCGGAGACCTGGCAGTCAACACATACAGAATCGATTGATCAGATTCTTCAAACTGCACTACGAAAAGATATTGCCGAGCTGAGACGTTTGTCTAACAATGGTGAAGATGTCCAGACCGCGAAAAAAAAGATGCTTGCAGAAGTTTATAAAGCAGAATGCATTGCCTTTGGTACTCCTGTCAAAAAGTTCGATTTTTCATATCGTGATGAAGATGAAACTTTCCACTGTGATTATGCAATCACACCTGTTCAGTTTTATCGGAAATATGCTGAAAATGCATTAGACAATTACACAGTCGTAACCAATTACCCGGTGAGTAACAGGAAAATGAATCATTTAATTTCTTATCATTATGCTGGATCAATGGCGAACAGTGATATTTTGAACTTGAACATTTCAATTGCTGATATTGAAAAACTTTGTATTAAGCAATTGCAGTCGGGAGAACCAGTATGGTTTGGTTGTGATTCCAGAGCATATGGTAATCGCAGTGAAGGCGTATGGGATCCTTCCAGTTTTACATACAGCAGACTTCTTGGAAATATCCATTTGGAAATGGACAAGACAACAAGGCTGGAAACACACGATTCCTCAGCAACGCACGCGATGATACTTACGGGAGTAAATCTTGCTGAGAACGGGAAACCAAATCGATGGAAGATTGAAAACAGCTGGGGAAAAGAAGCAGGCAAGGACGGTTATTTTGTCTGCAGCGAAGAATATTTTCTAGAGTATGTGTATGAAGCTGTGATCAATAAAAAATATCTTAATGAAGAACAGCTTAAGATGCTGAAACAAGAGCCAATTAAGATTGAACCATGGGAAATTTAGACTTATACAAGATGGAATAAATATCAAAAATGTATGATATTTCAAATTGGACAGTGATTCCTGCAATTTGTGCAAAATATCTTTATGCTGTAAAAGAAATCAAAAACGAAAGCAATCAATAATAACAGGCCCGTCTGTGCCGGCTCGGATAAGAGTTTTTATTCGTCGTAAAAGAGGTGCTTCTACAAAAAAAATGCATTCTGATTCAATGAACTGACCCCAATTATTTGGACAAATAAATATTGATTCAATTTTGACAGGAATGTTCCCTGAATTCAACAGGAGACATTCCTTTTAATTTTGATTTGATCCTTCTGTTGTTATAGTAGTCGATATATTCTTCCATAGCTCTCTTCAGTGATTCCAGTGATTTGAATTCGAACTCATGTCCATAGAACATCTCTGTCTTCATGATGCCAAAGAAATTCTCCATGACGCTATTGTCCAGGCAGTTGCCCTTGCGGGACATGCTCTGCCGGATATGGTATCGCTTGAGCAGCTTCCGATATGAGTTCATCTGATACTGCCAGCCCTGGTCACTATGAAGGATGGAATTCTTTGCCATCTTTGGAAGGCCCTGTTCTAACATTTCCATTGTCTGTTTGAAATTCGGATGTACAGATATGGAGTAAGCTATGATCTCACCGTTATATAGATCAAGTATTGGAGAAAGGTACAGTTTGCCTGCAGGGATTGCGAACTCGGATACATCTGTGGCCGCTCTTCTCCCTGGCTTCCTGGCATTGAAATGTCTCTGCAGCAGATCCGGTGCCACTTTGCCTACTTCTCCCTTATAAGATTTGTACTTGGCACGCCTGACAGGGCTCAGCAGGCCCATCTTCTTCATCAGCCGCTGCACTTTCTTATAGTTCACTGTCCTTGTCTTCTTGAGTTCTTCTGCGACACGGCGGTATCCATATCTCCTGCTGTTCTCATTGAATATCCGTGTGATTTCAACACACAATGTAGCGTTCTTCTTATCCTTCTCAAATGTCTCTAGGCAATAATAGAACGTGGATCTAGCGAGCCCAGATATTTCTAACAGGTACTTTAAAGGATACTCCTGCCTTAGCTCTTCGACGACTTGGGCTTTTTCCCTTGTTCGCGGGCCTGTCTTTCCTGGACTAAGGCGTCTAATTTTTTTAAGTAGGCATTCTCTGCACGCAGATAGAGGTTCTCTTCTTCGAGCTTCTTCATTTTCTCTTCTGCAGTCAGTTTTCTTTCTGCCTTCTTTGGCTTCTTTCCTGGCATTGGCGGTCTCCCTCGTTTCTTCTCTATTATTCTACCGCCATTTTCTTCATACCCTTTCATCCATTTGTAAATGGAGCTATGTGTTGGGATTCTTAAAGACAATGAGACGCTTTTCTGACTTTCTCCATTCAACACTCGCAAGATTGCCTTCTCTTTGAATTCTTTCGAATATCTTCGATTCTTGCCATGTTTTAGTACAGCTATTCCATAGGCATCCGCTAATTTCCACATATAATGAATTCTCGGCTTTGAAATATGATATTTTCTAGATAATTCTTTATCACCAATTCCCTGACAATGTTTCTTGTATATCTCTTTCTGCTGTTCATATGTTAATTTCATAGAAAAAGCACCCTCCAAGTTGTGTCCAACTTTTTGGGTGCAGTGCACAATCGAATAAGTCTTTTATTTATTGCTGAAACAAGCCTTCTTAGGTTTGATATGGCATCACCGCGGTGAAATCGATATGTTATTTGCCTGAAAAAAGTCAGGATGGGAACTCGAGAAAACTGGATTATTATCAGTTAAGCAGCAATGATTATACCAATAGAAAGTGAATCAGAATCATATAGAATATTGTACCTGCGGTAATACTGAGGTATGTATCCTTTTTCCAAAGATGAAGTACAGCCGTAAATAGTACCGCGGCAATCTGTGCTCCTCCGGATTGCCATGAACCAGTACCAACATCCTTCAGACAATAGATCACTAGAACAGCCATGATTGCTGAAGGAAGCACTTTACCTAGATACTGGATAAAGAGTGGAATCTGCTTGCCTTTACGAAAGAATAGGAAAGGCAGGAATCGTAGAAATGCTGTACAGAGAAAGGAAACAGCAATAGCTGCTGCAATTTGTATGTTGTTCAGCATAGCTCCTCCTTTTGGATTGTTCTTTTTAAGAGAAGAATCGCACAGGTGAGTGCTAAGCTTGGCAGCATGAATCTGTCAGGTCCTAAAAGAATACACAGCAGGATGGCAATACAGAGACCAGAGAGGGCAGGGAAATGCCTATCTGCAGACTTCCACTGATCAATAAAGATGGTGACAAATAAAGCAGTCATACAGAAATCAATCCCGGTCAGATCAAAAGGAATCAGACTGCCAAAGAACCCTCCCAGTATGGTCGCTGCTGCCCATGACAAATGCGAGAAGAGTGCCACATAGAACATGATAGTTCTGCGGTCATGGATGGTAATTGTTTCATCTTTGTCTAATGTGCAGTCGACGGCATAGGTCTCATCGGTCAGACTATGGATCATGTACCAGCGCTTTGATCCCATTGAATTGAAATCATCTAAAAAAGAGAGACCATAGAATGTTTGACGGGAATTCATGAACAGGGCAGTCAATGCAATTGTCAACAAGGAAGCACCTTGATTGAGCAGAGATACCAGAATGAACTGAAAGGCACCGGTATAGATGGTCAAACTAATGCATAAGGACCACCAGATGCTGTATCCTGCTTTGGTCATGACAATCCCATATGCCATACCAATGAACAAGTAACTGATGATGACAGGAAGTGCCTTGATCAATGCATATTTTATAATTTCTTTCTTTTTCATAAGACTCCTTCCTGCATTCGCAATCACATGTTTTTTACTGGATCTCTGATCCTATCCGCAGACAGATATCTACTGGAACTTCTTCCTAAATGCTTCTTTGACTTCCTGCATCGCATCATTGTAACGATGCTGTTCCAATTGCGGGAAGGCTTTAAAGATACGGCGGACACCATGTTTATGACCATGATTCATCAGGTCATCCAGCAGGGTCTGCTTTTTCTTTGCCAATTCATCCATCTGTGCTTCATATTCTGCTTGCTGTATGGCAAGCTGTTCTTTCAGCTGCTGTGCCGCTGTATTTACTTTATCATTCAGTTCTGCTTTGGCTAAAGCTCCCTGTACTTTCGTTTCTGCAACATGCTGGGAGGTAAGGATTGCTGGCTGAGCTATGGTCTCTGTCATCTTGTCGCTTGGCTTGCGCATTGCCTCACGGATCTTGTCCAGTTCTGCCAGTTTCCGGTTCAATCCCTGGACGGTCAAGGTGGTGACAATCAGATCAATGAACAGGATTACGTACAGGACCGCAAGAATTGGCCAGCCGATCCTGCTGGGCAATAGGACACCTGTCGAGTGGACCATCAATGGCTGAATGATCCGGACACAGAACATGATAGCAAGTCCCCAGAGAACACTGAATTCTGGACAGATATAGCCATGCAGATTGAATCTGCGTTCACTGTAGTTCCACCATCTTGTATGGAACATCGTATCCAATAACCAGCCGCCGAATAATTCAATTAAAGTGGCAATGATCATGCCGCCAAAGAACAGGGATAGATTATTTAAGCTTCCGGTGACATCACTGACCTGTGTGCTGAGGGCATCAATGCCATTTGACAGCATCAGTACCCCAACAGCACCAAACCCATAGATTGGGCAGACTGGTCCATTTAAAAAACCGCGGTTGATGATCTTCCCTTTCGTGATGGCATGATATAGGACCTCCAGGATCCAGCCAAAGAAGGAATAAATCATGAAATATAAACAAATCTCATAAAAGGAGAAACCACCAATCATGCCCGCGCCTCATTTCTTTTGTTTCTATTGTATCTCTTTTTCTATGTTCAAAAAACAGCTCTACATTAGGAACTGCTGTTTTATGAAACATCGAAGGTGAATTAGAAAAATAAGTATTTTGACATTGATCCCTTGAATCAAATAATCAGGATTCAATCTAAGGGGAATACCGCCATCTCATAGATCAGCAAGTATCAATGGTTTGTAAATTGATCTTTTGCATCTTAACAGAATTTTAACAACTATTAGCCTACTTTGAACACATTCCTTATGTTTTCCTGAATAGAATCAATGATGTAAAAGGAACGGTGACACAAGATGGACGACAAAATTTCAGAAGTAAAAGAAATGATACAAAGTAAATACTATAAAGAATGCGAAGCATTGATCAGCAGCTTGATGCTGGAGAGCCCGCATTCAGCACTGCCGCATAATCTCATGGGAATCTTACTGGAAAAGCAGGGCAGGCACGAAGAGGCAATGCGGCATTTCAGAGCTGCATATGCATTAGATCCACAATATGAACCAGCTGAAAAGAATATGGAAAATTTAGGCAGTTTTGTAATGCGTCATGAATGTGATTATGGTGAAAATTTTTGCATCCCATCCGAGCAGACAGCTGTTCAGGAGAAACGGTAATATGTATCTGATTATTGCAGGATGTAACAAAATTGGGATATCTCTAGCCAATCTTCTATCCAGTGATGGGCATGATATCGCAATCATTGACCGTGATGAGTCAAAGTTCGCGAATCTTGGCAATGGATCGAACTATTTGACGGTTGCAGGGATGCCAATTGACGAGGATGTTTTAAAACAGGCTGGAATTGAGAAGGCAGACGGTATCTATTCGGTCACGGATGATGACAATACTAACATAATGATTGCTGACATTGCTTCAAAACTGTATCAGGTGAAGCATACTGTTGTGCGGATTGATGATCCAAGCAAACAGAGTGTCATGCGCTCTTTATGCCTTCAGGTAATCTGCCCGGTCACCTTATGCGTTGATCAGCTGTATCAAGCTGTGAATTGGAGAAATTTATGAGAGTCTTGATTGTGGGTGGAGGCAATGTCGGATATTACCTGACAAAGACATTAAAAGAAAGAAAGAATCACATCATGATCATTGAACAGGACAGAGTCCGCTGTGAGCAGATTGAGCAGGACCTGGGGGACAGCAGTATTGCTGTAACAAACGGGGATGGTACGGATACAGAATGCCTCAAGGAAGCAGGTATCAATGATGCCGATGTTTTAATTGCGGTCACCGGACATGACCAGAATAATCTTGTGGCCTGTCAGATTGCCAAGGATTTCTTTGGCGTAAAGCGGACAGTCGCTAGGGTAAAGAATCCGAAGAACATTGTTGCTTTCCGCAAGATGGGGGTTGATTCTGTAATCAGTTCAACGGAAGAAATTGCTAATACGATTGATGAACAGCTGGACTGGTCTGAAATGAAGCGGCTGGTTGAAACACATTCGGCTGATCTCCGCCTGAATCGGATCGTGATTGGCAGGGAATCGAAGTTCGCAGGCCATACACTGCAGGAAATCAGTTTTAAGAGCGGCATTATTATTGTGGCATTGCTGCGAGACGGTAGTGTCATCGTACCGGATGGAAAAACAGTGTTGAATGAGAATGATGAAGTGATTTTGTGGGGAAAGAAGGATGATCTGAAAGAGATTCAATCAGATCATCCAGAGAGGTGAGTTATGACTGAAAATCAAAAGTGTGTTGTGATAGGAATATTGATTGAAATGATATTTGCAGGATTGATTGTTGCCGGCGGATTGATGCTTTCCGTTTTAAGCTGAGGTGTATTATGCCGGAAAATAAACAAATCAACCGTGCGTATCCAATCTGCTACTATGTTGGCCTGATTATTCTTGTTTTGGGCTTCCTGATGATCATTCCAGCGGTGACAGCCATCTGCAGCAATGAACCAAATATCTTTTCCATCTTTCTTGCATGTGCCTCTTTGACCGTGATAATCGGATTATGCATGATCTTGGCAGGATATCGGTATCGACAGACAAAATTGAATTTTGGCGAAGGCACAATTGTTGCATCGGCCTCCTGGCTGCTTGGCATGCTGTTATGCGCTCTGCCATATTTCTTGTCAGGTAACTATGGTTCTTATTTGGACTGCTGCTTTGATGTCATGAGCGGGTTGACAACGACCGGTGTGGTACTGATCAAGAATCTCGATCATGTATCGAATGGTATTAATATGTGGAGGCATCTGCTCACTTTCCTGGGCGGCCAGGGAATGGTTGTTTTGGCTTTGACCTTTCTGAGCCGCAGATATGCCAATGTATATATGATGTACGTCGGCGAAGGAAAGGATGAGAAGCTGTCACCAAATGCCGTGACAACTTCGAAAAGCATCTGGAAGATCAGTCTGCTGTATTTAGCAATTGGTACAGTGGTCATGACAATTATTGTTGTGCGTGCGGGAATGCCGCTAGGTGAAGGATTCCTGCATGGCATGTGGATTTTTATGTCTGCATGGAGTACTGGCGGGTTTGCACCAATGAGCCAGAATATTCTTTATTATCATGATCTTGGTGTTGAAGTTGGCGCAATGATCTTCTTTATCATTGGTTCTTTGAACTTTGCACTGCATTATGCAGTGCTTCATGGTCAAAGAAAAGAAATCTGGAAGAATATTGAAGTTGTAACTTTCTCGATTACGTTATCTGTTCTGACCTTGATTGCGATTACTGGACTGATGCAGAACAATGTATATCCGAATATTATGTCAATGTTCCGGAAAGGATTCTTCTTAATGGTATCCGGACATACGACAACTGGTTTTATGAATATCTATGCAAAGCAGTTCTTCTATGAATGGGGAGATATCGCATTGTTTGCACTGACGGTCGCTATGCTGTTTGGCGGCAGCGCCTGTTCGACAGCCGGCGGATTCAAAGCACTCCGTATTGGAATTGTGTTCCGTGCTGTGAAAGCAGATATTGGTAAAATGCTGATTCCGGATTCACGGGTAAAGACAAGCAAGATCCATCATATTAAAGATATTGTAATGAGTGATTCCATGGTGAAAAATGCAAGTTTGATCATTGCCTTGTATTTATTGACATTTGCGGTTGGAACACTTGCTGGCATGTATGCGGGGCATCCGTATATGATGGCTGCTTTTGAAAGTGCTTCTGTAACAGGAAATGTTGGGCTTTCCATCGGCATCACTTCACCGGCAATGCCATCCTTTCTTAAGGTCCTTTATATTGTTATTATGTGGCTTGGACGATTGGAATTTATGTCTGTGCTGACTTTGATTGCGTATGTATTTAGAAAGGCTAAAAGAGTATGAAGAAATTCATCGTATTATGGATGACAACTGTGCTGCTGTTGTGGCCGATTCAAATTCATGCGGAAACAGCAGAGGTATCCAGTGATGACTTGATTGAATATAGCAAAGAACTGGATGGTCAGACGGTGATCTATACAGGAGAAGCGGTTGGCACCATTTTGAAAAGAGACGGATATGCCTGGGTCAACCTGAATGATGGCAGCAATGCCATTGGCATTGTCATCAGCAGTGAAATGGCTGAATCTATTCAGCATATGGGCGGATATGGTCAGATTGGCGATCAGGTAGAAGTGGTTGGTACTTTCCATCGTGCCTGCGCAGAACATGGCGGGGATATGGACATTCATGCAGACACAATCCGAATTGTGAAAAATGGGTCTGCTGCACCGGAGAAGCTGAATACGGATTATTTGATCTGGTCAGTGATTCTCGCGATTGGGGCTGCATCCTTTGCCTTCATTGTCTATCGAAAAACGAGTATGATGTAGATGCAAAAGAATATATATGAGCAAGTCATCGAATGAAAAAATACTTGCCTGCATCACTGCGGATGCCGACAGTCAAAAAATAATCTCTGCTGCCCATGCTTTGGCAGAAGCTTTTCATGAGACCTTTGCGGTCTTGTATGTAGGCAATCCTGCTGACCACAGCGGATCGTCTGCAAGCAGAGAAGAGGCGGAACATTATGGTGCCCGCTACATGTCGGTTCTTAGTACTGATATTGCGACACAGATTGTGGAATATGCACGTCAAAGCGGCGTGGAAAGAATTGTTATGGGCAGACCGCGGAAGCAGTATGCCCTGTTTCCGTGGAATGAGACGCCGATTCAGAAATTAATGCGTATTGCTGGAAATCTTGAGGTATACCTTGTGCCAATGGAATATACGGTCTATGAAGACAGCAGAAAACGGCGCGGAAAGCTCAACCTGAAGTATTGTTTGGTCACTGCAGGAACAATAATTGCAGCAACTCTGCTAGGTATTGCACTGAGCAGTGTAGGTGTCACAGAAACGAACATTGTAACGCTTTATATTTTAACCGTGCTTTTTATTGCCTATTTTACGGATGGTTATATCTACAGTATCTTTGCATCGGTTGCAAATGTTTTTATCTTCAATTATTTCTTTACGGAACCAAAATATACATTCTTTGCTTATGAGACAGGATATCCTTTGACTTTCCTGGTAATGGGAGCAGCAGCTATCCTGACCAGTTCCTTGACCATCCGCGGCAAGGAAGAAGAGAAGATCATTGCACAAAAGGCATATCGTACAGATGTCCTGCTGAATGCCAGCCGCAATTTGCAGCATACTGATACGCAGGAAGACATCTACTGGGAAACAGTTGCTTTGATCAGCCGCTTATCTAATGGCCGGGTCATTTTATATCCCGTCAGCGAGGGACAGCTTGAGAAACCTCTGATGCAGGATCTGGGAAATAAAGCAAACGATGAAAACGATCTTGTTTTAAAACAGGAATTTGCTATTGCAACATGGGTCTATAACAATCACAGTGAAGCAGGTGCTGGTACGGAAATCAGTGGCCAGGCCAAGTATCTATATATGCCAATCTATGGCAGCAATGAGGTTCTTGCGGTCGTTGGCATCAATGAGAATCCAGCAAAGCACGATGATATGGATAAAGATCTCCTGCAGGCACTTTTGACGGAATGCGGGTTTGCGATGGAACGGGAACAGCTTCGGGAGAATCAGAACCGTTTGGAGATTGAAGCGCAGAGAGAAAAGACGCGGTCGAATCTTCTGCGGGCAATTTCCCATGATCTCAGAACACCTCTGACCAGTATTTCCGGTAATTCCGAAGTACTTCTTCAGGAAGATGATAAATTGGATGCGAAACAGAGAAAAACGCTGTACAAAGACATCAATGATGATGCAGAATGGTTGATCAATGTGGTTGAAAATATTCTTTTGACGACAAGAATGGATAATAATTCGTTGAATCTGAACATGCAGCCGGAAGCAGTGCAGGATCTGATTGATGAAGCCGTTGGGCACATGACGCATTTACTAAAAGGACATCCGCTGACCGTAGAACCACAGGATGAATTGTGGATTGTAAAAGTCGAAGCATCTCTGATGATCCAGGTGTTCTCTAACTTGATAGATAACGCTGTGAAATATTCACCAGTTGGTTCATCGATTGAAATTCGTCAGGAAAGACGAGAGAATAATGTACTGATCCATGTGATTGATCATGGGCCGGGGATTCCCGACGCAAATAAGAAAAATCTGTTTACGATGTTCTATACAGCAGGCAGTCCAAGAAGTGATTCCCGAAGAGGCCTTGGAATTGGCCTGAGCTTATGCAGGACGATTGTAGAAGCACATGGCGGAAAGATCTATGTCATGGATAATCATCCCCAGGGGTCAATCTTTACTGTTTCACTGCCGCTGATGAAAGGAGTGATGATGGATGAATAAGAATACGGTACTTGTAGTGGAAGATGACAAGGCTGTTCGAAATATGATTGCTTTGACTTTGGAGACGCATAGCTATCATCATATTGAAGCGGTCTCAGGTACAGAAGCAATTTCATTATCACTTTCTTATAAACCGGACCTCATGATCCTGGATCTCGGCCTGCCGGATATTGACGGTGTAGAAGTGATACGCAAGACCAGAACATGGTCTATGGTGCCAATCATTGTTGTCAGTGCTCGGACGGATGATGCAGATAAGATCTCTGCTTTGGATGAAGGTGCAGATGATTATCTGACCAAACCATTCTCGGTGGATGAACTGCTTGCTCGCGTCAGAGCAGCTCTGCGGCGTCTGAACTTTATTCAAAGCAATCAGAATAATGTGGCAGTATTTCAAAATGGCAGTCTGAAGATTGATGAATCTGCAGGATGCGTTTATGTAAATGATACGGAGATCCATCTTGCTCCAATCGAGTATAAATTGTTGAATCTTCTTGCCCGCAATGTGGGCAAAGTCATTACTCATAATCTGATTTTAAAAGAAGTTTGGGGAGATACGATGCCGTATGATTCGCCATCGATACGGGTCTATATTGCCATGCTGCGAAAGAAACTTGAAACACCAATGGGGAAACAGCTGATCCAGACACATCCTGGTATTGGATATCGTATGCTGAAAATGGATGATGTCAACGAGGATTGATTGGCAGTATTTTCATCTTCAATGAAAAGAATTGGTTTGATTTCTGGGTGGACCATCAAAGTTAAAGTACGTTGGAATCAGAATATATAAATCACACTGGACCGGCTGTTGTAAAAACAGCCGGTTTTTTTATGGCTGAACGTATGATTATAAAAAATGGGAATCGATAACTGCAATACCGAAAAGGACAGCTTACATTTATTCTGCCAGACACATTCATATAGTTGACAAAAGTCAACTATATGAATAGACTGGAAGTTGATAAAATCAACTTTATAGGAGGCTGTATGAACCGTTCAAAAATGATCCGGGATATTCGGGAATTCAATCGTTACTATACAATATGGCTTGATGTAATGAATAAAGGCTATTTAGGCACAGACCGTACCTGGACAGAATCTCGCATTCTGTATGAGCTCTATGCAGCAAAGGGGATTACTGCGCAGGCTTTATGCAATCAACTGCGTATTGATAAAAGCTTTATGAGCCGAACTTTAAAAGGTTTCGAAAAAGATGGTCTATTAGAAAGATATGCAGATAACAAAGACAAAAGAGAAAAATCTCTCGTCCTGACGGACAAGGGCAGTAAGATCGCGGAAGATTACAATAACCGAGCAAGCATACAGATCAAAGACAAGATTCGGGATCTAGATGATGCATCTTGTCAAAAATTGTGTGAGGCAATGGCTTACATTCAGGAGGTATTAAAATGAGAATTGTAGATGGAAAAGATTATATAGATCAGGTAAGAGAGAAAATCATAGAATACACCAAACGTCTGGACCGCGATCTATCTTTTCAGAATCTTGATGAAGAACTGAAAGACCCAGCGAAGAAATACACCGCACCAGAAGGGGAACTGCTGGTAGCCGTTGATGAGAATGATCAAGTGCTTGGTATCGTTGCGTATCATCGTCACTCAAAAGAACGCTGTGAAATGAAACGGCTCTATGTGTCTCCTGCATGCCGCGGAATGAAACTTGGAGAACAGCTGGTGCAGGCCATCACCGAACACGCAAAAAAGGCCGGGTATCAGGAGATGGTCCTGGATACGATCCAGCCTTTAAAGACAGCAATCCATCTTTATCAAAAGATGGACTTTGTAGAATGTGAACCTTATTATGACAATCCAATGAGCGATGTCATCTACATGAAGAAGAAACTGTAAGCAATCTTTGTCAATGATTCTGCTGTTTGGACTGGTTGACCCAATACACCAGAATTGGCAGGATCAAGCAGGCGATAATGCCAAGAATAATCAACTCCAGCATATTCTCTTCCTCAGGAAACGATATCACGTTTTCACTTCATACTTATGAGTATAATACTGTTTTTTGTTGAGGTACGAATATTTTACAAAAGTGAATAATATGGTAGTCATCTTTTTCCTGTATGCAGGAATGCTTTAAAATTGATTTATCGAGGAGAGTACCATGGATATATTTTTTACAGGTGATCTGAGTGGAATCACTTCCGATGTATTGGCAAGTTTCCCTTCAGATATTAAATGTGTCCTATATAGTGAAACAGCACAGCCGGAAATAAAGCGCCGTAATGCG
>Ga0183101_1000323_pt1 | contig 28526 bp, 27 predicted proteins | sample Biomet3_FD_127790 | JGI IMG/M metagenome (GOLD analysis project Ga0183101, IMG submission 127790) | Microbial communities from bioreactor (seeded with sewage sludge) at LBNL, California, USA - Biofuel metagenome 3 | ecosystem: Engineered > Bioreactor > Anaerobic > Unclassified ...
CCTCAGCAGAGCCAGTGTCCGTTTATCCCGACAAACAAAAGTACTGAAAATTTTTATGACACAGTTCGTTTTACACTCCCTATGAGTACAAAGCCTCCAACTCAACAATTAAACAATTCAACAATAAAACAATTCAACAATCTCATCGCCTTAACCCGGCTAAACACAGACAAATACTTTCTTTTTGCAGATTTTAACAATTATACCTAAAATCCTGAACCGATTTTTATTTAATTTTGACCACTTTTTATATAATTACGAATTACGAATTACGAATTACGAATTACGAATTACGAATTTCCAAACAACTATCAACAATCAACTAACAACTATCCACTCATGAATCGTTTAACTTTACTATTAATGACTATTTTATTTACTTCGGCGGCTTTTGCTCAGCAGCCCCAGGAACAGCCGAAAAAGGATGATTTTAAATATTTAGTCGAACAGTTTGCCGACCTTAAAATCATGCGTTATCAGGTCCCCGGATTTGAAACCCTTAGCCTGAGACAGAAAGAATTCGTTTATTACCTGAGCCAGGCTGCCCTTTGCGGACGCGACATCATTTTTGATCAGAATTATAAAAACAACCTTTTGGTTCGACGTACCCTCGAAGCCATAGTAGATAGCTACAAAGGCCAGCGCAAATCAAAGGGATTCGAGGATTTTATGGTTTATACCAAAAGAGTTTGGTTTTCCAACGGTATTCATCATCATTATTCCTCCGATAAAATAATGCCGACTTTTACTCAGGAATATTTTTCGTTTCTTGTCCGTAGTTCGGCTAAGGATAAATTGCCCATGAAGCCCGGACAGGATATCCACCAGTTTATTAGCGAAGTTTCATCCATTATTTTCGATAAGGATGTGGCTCCCAAAAAAGTTAACCTCGATGCAAGCAAGGATTTGGTGCTGAATTCCGCCGTTAACTTTTACGATGGCGTCAACGAAAAAGAAGTGGAAGCATTTTATGCACCCCTTAGCAAGCCCAACGATCCCAAACCCATTTCCCTTGGACTGAATTCTAAATTGGTAAAAGAGAATGGTAAGATTGTCGAAAAAACATATAAAATTGATGGATTATATTCCAAAGCCATCGAGCAGATTGTTTTTTGGCTCGACAAAGCTGCTAAAGTGGCCGAAAACCCTCTGCAAAGCATTTATATAAATGCACTGATCAAGTACTATAAAACCGGCGACCTGAAAGATTGGGATACCTATAATGTGCTTTGGGTAAAAGATATGAAAAGTAAAGTAGACTTCGTTAATGGTTTTATCGAAAACTACGAAGATCCTCTGGGAAGAAAAGCTACCTGGGAAGCCATGGTAAATTTTAAAGACATGGAGGCAACTAAACGTGCCACCACTATCAGTGCCAATGCTCAGTGGTTCGAGGATAATTCTCCGGTTGATCCGCGTTTTAAGAAAAAAGAAGTCAAAGGCGTTTCCGCTAAGGTTATTACCGCTGCTCAATTGGGTGGCGAATGCTATCCAAGCACCCCCATCGGAATCAACCTACCCAATGCCGACTGGATTCGTAAGGACTATGGTTCCAAATCGGTTACCATCGAAAACATTACCTATGCTTACAACCAGGCTGCTCTGGGTAATGGCTTCCTTGAGGAATTTGCTTATTCACCCGAAGAAATTGAATTAGCTAAGAAATATGGTTCCTTAGCCGACAATCTGCATACCGATTTGCACGAATGCCTCGGACATGGTTCGGGACAGTTACTGCCTAACGTCAAGGGCGATGAACTGAAGAATTATTCTTCAACGTTGGAAGAAGCCCGTGCCGACCTTTTTGCCTTGTATTATCTGATGGATCCCAAGATGGTTGAACTGGGGCTTATCCCCAGCCTGGATGCTGCCAAAGCCGAATATAACAGCTACATCCGTAATGGACTGATGACCCAGATTACCCGCATTGCACTGGGTAAAGATATTGAAGAGGCTCACATGCGCAATCGCCAGCTGATTGCCAAATGGTGCTTCGAAAAAGGACAGCCCGAAAAAGTAATCGAAAAAGTGAGCCGCGATGGTAAAACTTATATTAAAATAAACGATTATCAAAAATTGCGTACCCTCTTTGGGAAACTGCTTGCCGAAATGCAACGTGTAAAATCAGAAGGCGACTATCAGGCCGGAAAAGACCTGGTGGAAAATTACGGTGTCAAAATTGATACTGTTCTTCACAAAGAAATACTCGAGCGTTTTAAGAAACTCAATATTGCTCCTTATGGTGGATTTATTAATCCTGAATTTACTCCTGTAATGGAAAATGATAAAATTGTAGATATTAAAATTGAATATCCTACCGATTTTGTAAAACAGATGATGGATTATTCCAAAAAATACTCGTTCCTGCCTACGTATAATTAAAATTGAAAAATCTTATGGAAAGTCCCGGTAATTCATCGGGACTTTTTTTATTTGAATGAAGACTGTACTTTTGCTCCCGGTTTCGGATTTTTTATTGATCCGGAAGAAATTATTATGCGAACAATAGGATTATTAATAGCCTCCAACATCTTTATGACTTTTGCTTGGTATGGGCATCTGAAGTTCCACAACGTGGCGTTGTGGAAAGTAATACTGATAAGTTGGAGTATTGCCTTTTTTGAATATTGCCTGATGGTTCCCGCCAATCGTATCGGTTACGGAACGTTTAACGCCGTACAACTTAAAACCATACAGGAAGTCATTACCCTGACCGTTTTTTCCGTTTTTTCCGTTCTTTATCTGAAGGAATCTTTTCAGTGGAATTATCTTGTTGGGTTTTGTTTTATTATTTTAGCTGTCTTTTTTATTTTTCATAAATGGTAAAACAATGAAATATCAAAAAGGGTTATACTCATGCTAACCGAGAATGATATTTTATAGATACAGGCTATGTGATTAATAAATTTAAAACTAATAACACATGAAAAAAATATTCACCAAGACTATCCTTCTTGTTTCCTTTGTGAGCCTGTTTACCGATATTGCCAGCGAAATGTTGTATCCAATCATGCCGGTATATCTAAAGTCCATTGGTTTTTCTTTCGTTCTCATTGGACTTCTCGAAGGGGTGGCTGAAGCCACTGCCGGAATCAGTAAGGGATATTTTGGCAATCTTTCCGATAGAATAGGGCTTAGACTTCCTTTTGTAAAGTGGGGCTATTTTTTGAGTGCTATTTCCAAGCCTATGCTTGCCGTCTCCCGATTTCCGTTATGGGTATTTTTTGCCCGCACCACCGACCGTTTTGGAAAAGGAATACGTACCAGCGCCCGCGATGCGATGTTGAGTGATGAGACAAGCCCCGAAAATAAAGGGAAAGTCTTCGGCTTTCACCGGGCAATGGATACGGTAGGCGCTGCTATTGGCCCTGTGGTTGCATTGATTTATCTGTATTTTTATCCCGGACAATATGTGTGGTTGTTCCTTATCGCTTTTCTGCCAGGGCTTTTTGCCATTTTCTTCACTTTTTTGATAAAAGAAAAAAAAAGGGTTGCAACAATCGGTAGCGAGAAAAGACATGTTGGTTTTTTAAGTTATTTTAAATATTGGAAAATTGCTTCGCCGGCATATAAAAGAATAGTTATTGGGTTGCTTGCTTTTACTCTGTTCAATAGTTCTGATGCCTTTCTGCTTTTGGCACTCAAAAGCAATGGTTTTTCCGATACTTACATGATAGGAGTTTATATTTTTTATAATCTTATCTATGCTTTGCTTTCGTTTCCTATAGGTATTCTTGCCGATAGGGTAGGGCTGAAAAAAATTCTGATTACAGGGCTAAGTATTTTTGCCGGAGTGTATTTCTTTATGGGATTTGCCCATACGCTCCTCGTTTTTCTTTTATTATTTTTCTTTTATGCCGTTTATGCAGCTTCCACCGAAGGGATTTCCAAGGCATTGTTATCCAATCTGGCAAAAAAAGAGGAAACGGCAACTGCCATTGGCTTTTATAATAGTTTTGCAAGTATTTGTACTTTAGTTGCCAGTGCTTTGGCAGGAGTTTTGTGGGAATTTATTGGCTATAAAGCCATGTTTATGATTTCGGGCTTGGGCGTGGCGTTGGTAGCCATTTATCTTATTTTTGCAAAAGTGAAACCTGCACTTGGCATTAGTTAAAATTTATAACGATTAGAATAATGAATACACTTTATCCGCTGAAATTTAAACCTATTTTTAAAGATAAAATCTGGGGTGGTAACCGGATACAAACTGTTTTAGGGAAAGACTTTTCGCCTTTGCCAAACTGTGGAGAAGTATGGATTGTATCCGATTATCAGGGCAATCATTCTATTGTCGAAAATGGCTTCCTTGCAGGAAACGAACTATCGGAATTGATAGAAGTTTACATGAGCGACCTTGTGGGCGATAAAGTCTATGAGAAGTTTCATAATGAGTTTCCTCTGCTGATCAAATTTATCGATTCCAACGATTATCTTTCCATCCAGGTTCATCCCGATGATGAATTGGCTCAAAAGAAAAATATTGGTTTCGGGAAAACGGAAATGTGGTATATCCTTCATGCCGAAAAAAATGCAGAACTTATCAGTGGCTTCAATCAGAAGATGAACCGCAACCTTTATTTGCAACATCTTAAAAATAATACGCTTCCGGATATTCTGAATTTTGAGAAAGTAAATGCAGGTGATGTATTTTATTTGCCGGCAGGCAGAGTTCATACGCTTGGACCGGGGGTATTACTTGCTGAAATACAACAAACATCGGATAATACCTTCCGCATTTACGACTGGGATCGGGTGGATGCAGAGGGGAAATCCCGTGAGCTTCATACGGCGCTTGCTCTTGAAGCTATGGATTTTAATGTTTACAATAACTACAGGACAGATTATCCGAAAGTAATGAACCATTCTACTACGTTGGTCAAATGTCCATATTTTAATACAAGTTTACTTCATTTTAATCAGGTTATCTCAAAAGATTACAGCGAATTGGATTCATTTGTGATTTTTATCTGTGTGCAAGGTAGTTGCGAAATATTTTATGATCAGGGAATTGTTGATATGCATTTAGGTGATGCAGTGCTGATACCTGCTGAAATTAAAAATGTTATATTACAAACGACTAAGGAAGCAAAACTCCTCGAAGTGTATATTCTTTAAATTTTTTTTTGTCGTTACATTGATTTTCCTAATTTTGGCGGCTCATAGCGTTAAATCATACTATCTAATTTTATCAATATATTAACATGAAAAAAATAACTCTTCTTACACTGATTCTGTTTGTTAATCTTTTGGCATTCACACAGGAAAAAATTGAAAAATCGTATAAATTACCTGAGGTAAATATTAAAACACCTGAAGGGCAAACATTTAATACGTCAAACATCAGCAACAACGGAAAACCTGTAATTATTAGTTTCTGGGCAACCTGGTGTACCAATTGCGTCAAAGAATTGAATTCTATTTCAGAAGTTTATGGTGATTGGCAAAAGGAAACCGGTGTTAAATTAGTGGCTATTTCTATTGACGATGCCCGCAATTCGTCAAAAGTGATGCCTTTTGTTAATGGAAGAAATTGGGAATACGAGGTTTATCTGGATGTAAACAAAGATTTTTATCGTGCCATGCACGTTGGAAATGTTCCTTTTACAGTTTTGCTCAATGGTAAAGGCGAAATCGTATGGCAACATACTTCCTACGAAGAAGGCGGCGAAGTGCAATTATTTGATCTGGTAAAAAAACTGGCAGCCGGTCAGGATATTAAATAACTTAAACTTTTCCAACACTTTAGTCCATTTTTTATTTATATTGTCGAAATTTTAATGATTTATGAAAAATTTTACCCGCTATTTTTATTTAATGTTTCTGCTTATTTTGCCTGGATTCATTTTTGCCCAGGATATTATTTCTTCGGGTCAGGTACATGGCGACTTCCAGATGGATGCCCAAAATTATCAACCCGATAAAGATTTGGGTATTACTGATTCCTCTATTAATGGCAAGAATCTGGGAATGAATGCGTATATGAACCTGATTTATACTAATGGTAATTTTACGGCAGGCGTTCGTTATGAAACTTATATGCATCCTTTGGGCGGTTTTGATAAACGCTATGAAGGAAGCGGTTTTCCTTACCGTTTCTTGAATTATAAAAAAGAAGATCTGGATATAACTGTAGGAAATTTTTATGAACAATTTGGAAGCGGATTAATTTTACGAACCTATCAGGAATGGAATCTGGGTTACGACAATTCCTTAGATGGGATGAGGGTGAAATACAATCCCTTTAAAGGTGTGTCGATTAAAGGAATCATTGGAACTCAACGGTTTTATTGGGATAAATATACTCCAAATAGCCGGGGTATCGTACGGGGTGCAGATGCTGAATTCAATTTGAATGATATTATTAAAGGCGGCGAAAACTGTAAAACAAAAGTTATACTGGGAGGAAGTTTCGTAAGCAAATATCAAAAGGACGACCCAACTTTTAAATATGAATTGCCTGAGAATGTGGCTGCTTTTGCCGGACGTATAAACATTTCAAGGGGAGGTGCCAGCTTGATGTCGGAATATGCTTATAAAATCAACGATCCTACCGCTGTAAATAATTATATTTACCGCGACGGACAAGCATTATTGGTATCGGCTTCATATTCACAAAAGGGCTTGGGAATTACCCTTACGGGAAAACGTATTGATAACATGGGTTTTAAATCAAGTCGTACGGAGCTAAATCAGTCTTTGGATATTAATTTTTTACCACCCATCTCAAAACAATATAGTTATGCGCTTTCGGCCATGTATCCATATGCAAGTCAACCAAATGGCGAAATAGGATTGGAAGGAACCATCGACTATTTTATTGGCAAAGGAACGCTTTTGGGTGGCAAAAACGGAACGAATATTTCGTTGAATTATTCCAAAATTAATGCTATTGATAAGTCTAAAATAAACGATTCCACTAAAATAGATGAGAAGGGTACAAAAGGTTATAATTCTGATTTCTTTACTTTCGGGAAAGATAGATATTATGAGGATTTTGCCTTTGAAATTACACATAAATTTGGTAATAACTTTAAAACGGTGTTTTCATATATGAATGTTGCATACAATATCCTGGTACTTCAGGGACATGGCGATATGGTTTATGCAAATATCGGAATTGCTGATTTAACCTATAAATTTAACACAAAGAATTCATTACGTTTGGAAATGCAATACCTTAATACCAAGCAGGATTTTGGAAACTGGACAATGGCTATGCTCGAGTATGATATTGCTCCCAAATGGTTTTTTGCGGTAAGCGACCAATTTAATACCAATATGCCGGAAGAAAAAAAGGAAACCGGCGGAAAGGAGTTGAATTATTATAATGTAGCTACCGGATATAACTTAGGCACAACGCGTATAGCCCTTTCCTATGGTAGATCCCGCGAAGGTCTGCTTTGTGTTGGAGGTATTTGCCGCCAGGTTCCGGCTTCCAGTGGTTTTACACTTTCAATTTCCAGTAGTTTTTAAAGAAATTTTAATAAAGTTCAAATCTCAAATTGTTTAAATTTTTTGAATCAGATAATCATAAAATATCGAGAAGGGCAATGTGCAAACAAACCGAAAATGATATTTTATGGATATTCCATTTGATAAATAAAAATAAAATTAATAACACATGAAAAAAATCATCCTTTATTTAATCATAATTTTTACTCCCGTAGTCTTTTTCTCGTGCGATAAAATTGATTCGCCTTATCTTCGTAATAAAGGTACAACGCAGGTAGATACCACCAGTAAAAGTATCCATAAAAAAATATTGCTCGAAGATTTTACCGGCCATTATTGCCCCAATTGTCCTACTGCTCACGAAGTAGCGATGGAGCTTAAGAACCAATATGGAGATTCTATTATTATTATTTCTATTCATGCCGGACAGTTAGCCACCCCCTCCTCTGGTAATTATGCTTATGATTTTCGTACAGCCACAGGCAATCAATTGAATACTGATTTTGGGGTTCCATACAATCCTATAGGAATGATTAATCGCAAAATTAACGGCGGAAATATTCTGGTAGATTATGGTAATTGGGCATCTGTTGTTGGTGCTATGATAAATGATACTGCTATCGTATCGTTAAAAATTACCAACACATACAACAGTTCAACAAAACAATTGAATACGAATGTTGAGAGCAAATTTTTGGCAATCGATGAGATTAATTATAAATTGTGTGTATATTTAACAGAAGATAGCATCATTGCTTCGCAGAAAAACAATAATACGACCCTTGGCCCCACTCCTGACTGGACGAATTATGTGCACCGGCATGTTTTAAGGGATGCGATCAACAGTACTTATGGCGATTTAATTTCAGAGGAAGCTTTGGAAGTAAATAAAACGTATCCTGCTAATTTTGCGTATACGCTGAAACCGGAATGGGTGGCTAAACACTGCTCTGTTGTCGCATTTATTTATAATGTGGATACTAAAGAAGTAATTCAGGTTGAAGAAGCTCCGGTAATTCAAAGCCGGAAATAACTTCTGGATTTCTTTTCAAAATAGTAAATACTTGCTATCAAAAAGGAACTTGCTATCAAACTTCCTAAAATGATAGGGAGGGAGGAGGTGTTTCCTAATTCTTCGGCTTTGGTTTGAATTAGTCCGGTTTGCGACAGATATGAAACGACAACCGTTGTGCCGTTGTTCACAAAATGAACGAAAATAGGAACCCACAACGATCCTGTCCAATAACATAAATATCCAAACAAAACGCCGAGCATCAATCGTGGAATAAAGCCATAGAATTGAAGATGGAAGGCGCTAAAAATGATGGCAGAAACGACAATAGCCCAATGGACGTTTTTCATCCAATTTTTTAATAAACGTAATAAAACTCCACGGAAAACCAATTCTTCACCTATTGCTGGTAAAATGGCTATCATCAGTATATTAACAGTAAATCCTATTCCGTTTTTTACGTTCAGAAAGGCATCGGTAAGTTGCGTTGCATTTTTTTCAGAATCTTTCATCCAGTTTTCGATAGCTGCCATTCCATGGGGTAGTTTCATCATTGAATTAATTTCGGAAAAATAATTTATCAATGGCAAAGCCAGGAACATAAGTATCCCGGCAGTAAATAACGTATATATTTTAGGTTTAACTGAAATGCTCAGATAAGATGATGGTTTATCGCTGATTATCCATGCAAAAATGATTGGCGGGAAGATAAACATCCCGAACTGATTGATAATTTGTAAATATTTAAGAAGGTTAATTGACAAAGGATTCGATAAATTAGCCGATTCCGCCAAATTGTTTAGAATTCCCATTCCGAAGAATGGCACACCTATTAACAAGCCAAGGAACAAAGTAAACATTAATGAGATTAAGGCGATAAAAATGAAACAAATTAGCTGAGAATATGGTGGATAGCGACGCAGAAAATCAAAGGGTTTCATTATGTTTTCTTTAGGTAAATTGTGCGTAAATTTACATAATTTTGCATTCATGGTAAAAATTGGGAATGTGGAATGGGATGGCTTCCCATTGTTTTTGGCTCCGATGGAAGATATTACCGATCCGCCTTTTCGTAGCTTATGTAAAAAATTTGGTGCCGATATGGTTTATACTGAATTTATTTCGTCCGAAGGATTGATACGTGACGCCGATAAGAGTGTCTGTAAGCTCAATTTGTCTGATGAAGAACGTCCGGTGGGTATACAAATTTTTGGTAATAATATCGAAAGCATGAAACAGGCTGCAAGACTTGCCGAACAGGCAAATCCCGATTTAATAGACATTAATTTCGGCTGTCCGGTTAAAAAAGTAGCTTCCAAAGGAGCTGGCGCTGGTTTGTTGAATGATTTGCCCAAAATGATAGCCATGACCGATGCCGTGGTAAAAGCCACACGTTTGCCTGTAACGGTTAAAACCCGCTTGGGTTGGAATCAGAAAAATAAAAATATTGTTGAAATTGCAGAACGACTACAAGATGTTGGAATTAAATTAATTACTATTCACGGACGCACACGGGATCAGCTTTACAAAGGCGAAGCCGACTGGACATTGATTGGCGAAGTAAAAAATAATCCACGTATGATTATTCCTGTTATCGGCAATGGTGATGTGGATTCTCCGCAAAAAGCAATGAAAATGAAAAATATGTTTGGAGTGGATGGCATAATGATTGGCCGCGCGGCAATTGGTAATCCGTGGATATTTACAGCCATCAAAAAATATTTACTGAATAATGAACTGCTCCCTGATGTTGACATCGTTGAGCGTATTAAAACCTGCAAGCTTCATTTTATTCAATCGGTTGAATGGAAAGGCGAACGTCGGGGCGTTTTCGAAATGCGGAAACATTATTCAGGTTATTTTAAAGGAATACCCGATTTTAAAAAACATAAAATGAAAATTCTTTCATTGGAAAAACCCGAAGAAATTTTAAAATTATTTGATGATTTATTAGAAGCAACAGAAGTGTAATGCTTTATATCCATTTAATTTTTTTCAGAAAAAAAATTAAATGTTAATTACGTATAAAATTATTATTGTATATTAGCGTAATAATTTTTAAGCTGCAGGTATGGACGGTCCTTTTACGATTTTCATTCTCGAAGATGATTTGATTTTTGCCAAAATCATGGCTTATCATCTGTCATTAAATCCTGATTATGAAGTGGAAGTGTTTCAGGATGGAAAGAGTTTATTGGCAAATCTTTATAAAAATCCATCTGTAATTACATTAGATTATAACCTTCCCGGAATGACAGGCTTGGAGGTTTTAACTAAAATCCGTGAATTCAATCCCAATCTACCGGTTGTTATTGTTTCGGGACAACAGGATATTTCAACTGCTATTGAATTGTTGAAAAAAGGTGTTTACGATTATGTTATTAAAGATCAGGATACGAAGGATCGGCTGTGGAATATTACAAAAAATATCAGAGAAAATCTTCAGCTAAAACAAAAAATATCCATTCTTGAAGAAGAAATCGGCAAGAAATATGAATATCAAAATTTAATCAAAGGTGATAGTCCGCCCATTCACAGGATTTTTACTTTGATTGAAAAAGCGGTACGAACAAATATTACCGTTTCTATAACTGGTGAAACAGGAACGGGTAAGGAGCTTGTAGCTAAAGCTATACATTATAATTCTCCGCGGAAAAAAATGCCCTTTGTGGCAGTAAACGTAACTGCCATTCCCAGAGAATTGATTGAAAGTGAAATGTTTGGTTACGAGAAAGGTGCTTTTACCGGAGCCAATGCCCGCCGGACCGGAAAATTTGAAGAGGCGAATAAAGGTACTTTATTTCTGGACGAAATAGCCGACATGGATCTCAATATGCAGGCCAAACTCCTGAGGGCTTTGCAGGAAGAAGAAGTAATACGTATTGGTAGTAATCAGATTATTAAGTTGGATGTGCGAGTAATTGTGGCAACCAATAAAAATCTTGCCGAAGAGGTGAAAAAGAAAAAGTTTCGAGAAGACCTTTATTATCGCTTGCTGGGCTTACCTATCGAATTGCCGCCGCTCAGAGAAAGAGGACATGATATTTTTCTGTTAGCCAGATTTTTTGTTGATGAATTTTGCCGCAAAAATAAAATGAACAAGCTAACCATCACATCTGGAGCTCTTAATAAACTAAAAAAATATCCATGGCCAGGAAATGTCAGGGAGCTTAAAGCGATTATGGAATTAGCTGCTGTAATGACAAATTCGGATGTTATAGACAAAGAAGATATAAACTTTTCCTCTTCCAATACATTAAATGATATTCTTCTTGATGAAATGACATTGGAAGAGTATAATGTGCTTATTATCAAACATTTTCTCGAAAAATACGATAATAAAGTCCGGGTTGTTTCTAAAAAACTCGGCATTGGTAAAACCACCCTTTACCGGATGATGCAAAACAAAATATTATAGCTGGAACAGGGAACAAATATCTTTTCCTGGAGGCAATAAATACGTTGAAAAACCTAATGTATTTGCTGTAAGTATGTTGGATTCAGAATCATCAATAAAAAGGCATTCATTGGGAATAAGTTGACTATTTGATAGAACGTAATTAAAAATATCCTTATCGGGTTTTTTCATTCCCATTTCAAACGAAAAATAAGCTTTTTCAAAAATGTGAGAAAAGTTATCAAAACCATAAGTGTTTTTAAAATGATGTAAATAAAAATCGTAATGTATTTTATTAGTATTACTTAACAAAAAAGTACGGTATTGGTTTTTCAGATTTAGCAATAAATCGACTCTTTTAGCTGGAATATTTAAAATCATACTATTCCAGGCATCATCAATCTGGTTATCAGTTATTTTAGATGGAAGGAATGTTTTTAATTCAGTTCTGAATTCCTGAGGACTTAGTATTCCCTTTTCAAATCTATCAAATAGTTGAACCTGTGATATCTGAGAATACATCCTGGAAAAATCAGATATGCCTAACTTTTTAAATGAATTGGCTGCGGCTTGAAAATCAATATCTATAACCACTCCGCCAAAATCGAAAATGATATTTTTTATTCCTGTTAGATTAATCATAATGGTTTTTTAAAATGTTTTGTTTTTTCAAATACAAAATTGTAAATTTGCAGTCATAAATCCAAATGAGATTTTGGTATTATTTAGGGCCTATAGCTCAGTTGGTTAGAGCACCTGACTCATAATCAGGTGGTCCCTGGTTCAAGTCCAGGTGGGCCCACAAAATTCAAAAACATTACTCCAGTCTGTTGCTGGAGTTTTTTATTTAGCTGAAAAATGATGCTTAAATCTTAGTCTTTTTCTAAGATTTAAAATGATACCTTCACCAATTTTTCCCGAGATTTTATAAGCAGTTTAATTCAAAAAAAAGCAGATCATTTTTTCGTTTTTATACGAATACTCGAAAAACCACTACGAATACTCGAAAAAGTGCTACGCTTACTAAATTTCCCCCAATTTATGATTTGTTTATTCCAACTTTGCAAAAAAAGTTGGAATAATGAAAACCGTGTTTCCCTTTTTCAAATTCAAATCGCATCCAGTTTTGCTGAATAAATTTTATAAATGTAAAAGATGCGGATTTATAACTTCAAAAAAGAGGATGTGCCCGGTTTGTGAAAAGGATGGATATTTGATAAAAATCAAATAGATAATTTAAAATCAGATTATTTTGTCCATTATAAAATAATAAGTTTGTTTTCTGTTTTTTTTTTCTCTCTCTCCGGAACCAATAAACGGGTTCCGGTTTTTTTATTGTACAATTATGTTATACCATTGATTTATTGTAACAAAAGTATTTATGGATAAAGCTAACGCTTAAAATATTTGCATTGGGGGGTCTGAATACCTTAAAATTTTTGTATGTTTGTCAAATAATCAATAAATTATTTAACATGAAAAAATTACTTCTGATTTTATCTGTCATTTTTATATCTGTTGATGCTTTTTCGCAGAATGAACAAAATAGTTCTACGAAAATTACGGGTAAGTTTAGTTCTGGTATTGATGTTTTTACAGATATTTGGCAAGGTGTACCCGACAGTATTTCAACAAAAACTTTTAATTTGGGTACGAGTTTATATGTCTTGTATGGCGACCAAATAGGTAAAAGTAAACTTAGTTATGCCATAGGTTTAGGTATAACTGCCCATAATCTTAAGAGCGATGCATTGATTAAGGTTGATACTGCTAATGTTTCTAAATTTTACAAAATTCCATCTAAAGTTAACGGAGAAAGCATAAATTATAAACGAAATAAGCTATCGGTTGTTTATCTTGATATACCAATGGAACTTAGGTATAAAACCAAGAGTGACATGAAATTTGCTTTGGGGTTTAAGTTGGGGTTTTTGGTTGGAAGTCATACCAAATATAAGGGTGATGATTTGGATGGTGGAACCGAGTCGCATAAAATTAAACAAAGTGATGTTAAAAATCTTGAAAGTATGAATTATGGAGTTACTGGCCGGATAGGTTATAAATGGATTAATCTTACCGGTTATTATTCTTTAGCTAATATATTCAAAAAAGACAAGGGCCCAGATGTGTATCCCATATCAATAGGAATAGCACTTCGTCCATTTTAGAGCAAAAGAAAAATTCCAAACATTACAACAACTCCCGTAAGAAAGCCTGCATATATCTGGGCTGGCTTATGGGAGTTTGATTTTAATCGTGCAAAACCAACCAGCCCGCATAATAAAATCACTGCCGAAATTAAATAATAAATATTGAGATTGTAGTTATAAGCTATTCCGATATACGCTCCGAGTAAACCACCCATAGCTATGCAGTGGATGCTGATTTTCCAGAAAAAATTGATAATAAGCAATACTACGTTGGAACAGAGTGCCCCGAACATGAAAACCGGAATAATCGGTGACCAGTGAATTTGACGAAGGAGATAAAAACTTAAATAATAAAAGAATGCTGTAAGCAATAATGGATATATCCTTTCTTCCTTTGTGTCCATTTCGGGCGATTTAATCCATCCTTTTTTTAAAAAAATATAAGCAAATGTCATTGGGAAAATGGCTGTGAAAAGGAACACCATTCCGACCAGTAATAACTTGCCCCACAATGGGATGAGATATAAAACGCCAAAATGCATAAAAAAAAGGATAATTATAAAAAAGGTAGGAATAAACACCGGATGAAAAATATAGGATATTATTTTAGCAATTCGAGTTTCCATTGGTAGAGGTTTGGTTGTCAATAATAATTGTTTGTGTCTGTTTTTAAGAAAAAAGTAAATAATATGCAGGTTAAAAACCGGATTGCCATGCTATGCAAATTCTTTACGAAGGCGGGCTACAGGGATATTAAGTTGTTCGCGGTATTTGGCAACCGTTCGGCGGGCAATATTATATCCTTTTTCTTTCAGGATATTGGTAAGATGATCGTCTGTCAGTGGCTTATTCTTATTTTCACTTTCGATGCAGTTGGAAAGAATTTTTTTAATTTCACGGGTAGATACTTCCTCACCGCTGTCGGTTTGCATAGATTCCGAAAAAAAGCTTTTTAATAAAAATGTTCCGAAAGGAGTTTGAACATATTTACTGTTGGCGACTCTGGAAATGGTAGAAATGTCAAGATTTACTTTTAAGGCAATATCTTTAAGAATCATTGGCTTAAGCTTAGTTTCATCGCCTTCCAGAAAATAATCTTTCTGGTAATCCATAATGGCTTTCATTGTGATGTACAAGGTATTTTGCCGTTGTTTGATGGCATCCATGAACCATCGTGCCGAATCAATTTTTTGTTTGATAAACTGGGCAGCTTCTTTATGAGAACTGTTTTGTTTGTTTTCCGAATAGGTTTCCATCATTTCCTGATAGGATTTATTGAGGCGTAATTCGGGAATGTTGCGTGAATTGAGTGTCAGTTCCAATTCGCCTTCTTTGTTTACCAAAATAAAATCAGGGATGATATACTGATTGCTTCTTGAAGTATCGCCAAAGGAATTTCCTGGTTTTGGATTACATTTTAGGATTTCGCTAATAGCTGCTTTTAGTGATTTTTCGGAAATTCCTGTTTTTTTTATAATCTTGTCGTAGTGTTTCTTTGTAAATTCGTTAAAATAGCGTTCGATGATCAGAATCGCTGTTTGCGAAGCCGGAGATGCGTCCATTCTTTTCAGTTGCAAAAGAATACATTCTTTCAGGTTGCGGGCTGCTATGCCTGGAGGATCGAGTTGCTGGACAGTTTTGAGCATTTCAAGAATTTCATCTTTTTTGACAGACAAATTCTGGGTAAAAGCTAAGTCGTCAGCCATGGCGGAAATATCGCGCCGGAGATAACCCGCCTCGTCAATGTTGCCGATGATTGTGGTTGCAATGGCATTTTCTTTTTCGGAAAGTACCAGTAAACCTAATTGTTGTAATAAAAAATCGTGAAAAGACGTACTGGACTCAAAGGGGATGTCTTTTTGCTCATCATCGGAGGAAGAATTGAACGTATTGAGTTTGTAAGTAGGTATTTCATCATCATCCATATAATCGGTGATGTCGAATTCATCTTTGTCAGGATCCAGGTCTTCAGCTAAATCATTTGTTGCATTTTCATTCGCTAATTCTTGTTCCGATTGCAGAATATCTTCATTTTCATTTATTTCTTCCAGTGCAGGATTTTCTTCAATTTCTTGTTTAATGCGTTGTTCCAGTGCCATAGAAGGTATTTGAATCAACTTCATCAGCAATATTTGCTGTGGCGAAAGTTTCTGAAGTAATTTCTGTTCTAATCTCTGGTTTAACATGGCTTATAAACAAACAAGTTTTCCTGGTTACAAATGAATGTCTAAAGATAATACATTTAATTTATCATCGGTTGAAAAAATTAAAATTCGGCATTCTGAGGCGTACGCGGAAATGGGATAACATCGCGGATATTTGACATTCCGGTAACAAATAGGATTAATCGTTCGAAGCCTAATCCAAAGCCGCTATGAGGTGCCGATCCGAATTTACGTGTTTCGAGATACCACCATACATCCTTTTGGGGAATGTGCAACTCCTGGATACGACTTAAAAGCTTTTCGTAGTTTTCCTCTCTTTGCGATCCTCCGATGATTTCTCCGATTTTTGGAAAAAGGACGTCCATCGCTCTGACGGTTTTGTTATCGTCATTTTGTTTCATGTAAAAAGCTTTTATTTCCTTAGGATAATCGGTAAGAATGACTGGTTTTGAAAAATGTTTTTCTACCAAGTAGCGTTCGTGTTCCGATTGCAGGTCAATACCCCAGGAAACAGGGAATTCAAACTCCTGTCCGGATGCCATTAAAATTTCAACAGCTTCGGTATAGGATAAACGTTTAAATTCGTTATTTAAAATAATATTTAACCGTTCAATCAATTCGTTATCATACATTTTGTTAAGGAACTCAAGATCGGCTTTGCAGTTTTCAAGAGCATAACGGATCAGATATTTCAGAAAATCTTCTGCCAGATCCATGTTGTCGGTAATATCACAAAATGCTATTTCTGGTTCTATCATCCAGAATTCGGCTAAATGGCGTGGAGTGTTAGAATTTTCGGCACGAAATGTAGGACCGAAGGTATAGACGGACGACAAGGCAAGTGCACCTAATTCAGCTTCTAACTGACCAGAAACGGTAAGGTTGGTCATTTTTCCGAAAAAATCGTTGGAAAAATCTACATTACCATCGTCTTTCAGTAGCGGATTTTTGGGATCAAGCACTGTAACGCGGAACATGGCTCCGGCACCTTCGGCATCCGAACCTGTAATGATAGGCGTATGAAGATAATAAAAACCATTGTCGTTAAAATATTTATGAATGGCAAATGCCATGGCATGGCGGATACGCAGCACTGCACCAAAAGTATTGGTGCGTGGACGAAGATGGGCTATTTCGCGAAGAAACTCCAACGTATGACCTTTTTTCTGCAAAGGATAAGATTCGGGGTCGGCGGTTCCATAAACAATAATGGACACTGCCTGGATTTCCACATGTTGTTCCTGTCCAAGCGACTCAACCAATTTACCGGTAACTGAAAGGCAAGAGCCTGTAGTTATTTGTTTTAATAATTCTTCTTCAAAATCAGATACATTAACCACTATTTGAATGCTATGCACAATCGAACCATCGTTCAAAGCAATAAAGGCAATTTTTTTGTTTCCTCGTTTGGTGCGAACCCATCCTTTAACCGTTACTTCTCCACCGATTTTTTCCTGACAATTATCGGTCAGTAAATCTTTAATTTTAATACGTTTTAAGCGTTCCATTTCGTTTGTTTCAAATTATTATGCAAAAAAACGATTTTTTCCGCTTTTAATCAACTCTTTATTAAAAATATTATCAACTTTTATGGCTACCAGTCAATTGTTATTAACTTTGCGAAGTTAATTTCTTAAAATAAACCAATTTTGGACATACTACCCCTTACCTCATGGTTGGAAAACTATAATCAGCCGTTGATAATCAGCGGCCCATGCAGTGCTGAAACTGAGGCGCAAGTGCTTGCAACGGCAAAGGAATTGGCTAAAATAAAGCAAGTCAAAATATTCAGGGCTGGGATATGGAAACCACGAACCCGTCCCAGTCAATTTGAGGGCGTAGGAAGCAAAGGCCTGGATTGGCTAAAGCGGGTACGGCAGGAAACGGGTTTGCTTACGGCTGTTGAGGTTGCCACGCCACAACATGTAACTGAAGCTATCGAAAGCGGAGTCGACATTTTATGGATAGGCGCGCGTACGGTTGTCAATCCTTTTTCGGTACAGGAAATTGCTGATTCGTTACAAGGTGTTGATATTCCGGTGATGATAAAGAATCCGGTAAATCCGGATTTAAAACTCTGGATGGGAACGATTGAGCGATGCTACAGGGCGGGAATCCGGAAAATAATTGCCGTTCACCGTGGTTTTTTTTATTTTGAAAAAACGCCTTACCGTAATGCTCCGATGTGGGAAATACCCATCGAATTGAAGCGGCTGATCCCCAATTTGCCTATCATTTGTGATCCAAGCCATATTTGTGGGAAAATGGAATTGATTTATACGATAGCCCAAAAAGCGTTAGACCTCGAAATGGATGGTTTGATGGTTGAAGTTCATGATCATCCCGAAAAGGCGCTGACCGATGCCCGGCAACAGATCACACCTTATCAACTTTCCGAACTTCTTACAACGCTTGTCATTCGCAAAACTTCGGGAAGCCATGAATTTGAAAATAAATTGGAAGAACTTCGCTGTGAGATTGATAAGCTGGATGATGAACTGATTGCCATCCTTTCGCGCAGGATGGAAATAGTTAAAGAAATTGGCGAATACAAAAAAGAAAATAATATAACTATTCTTCAGATAAAACGCTGGAGCGAAATCATTCGCTACCGGCTCGAAAATGCTACCCGTGCCGGGTTAGATCGCGATTTTTTAATCAGACTTTTTGAGCTTGTTCATAAAGAAGCCATACAGATACAATCGGAAATTATGGAAAAAGGCAAACTTCCTGACAGGTAAAACTTTTGCTAAAACTTAGGTGAAAACGTTGAATAATTTACAGGTTGTTTTTCAAATTTTGCAAAGAATTTATTTTTCGATTCATTCGAACCCAATATAACATAAAAATTGTAAGTCGTATTTCCCTGTAGTCCTAAAACAAGGGTGTCGCGAATGATAAGTTGAGTGCTATCCGTACGCTGAATCCAGAAATTGGAAGACTGACCTGTAATTTTTGAAATTCTCCAGACGGAATTGGTATCAAACCTTAGGGTTGCCATGTTATTGCTGTAAGATTTTAATGGCATATACAAGATAAAAGTATCCGGTGGATTGATAATTTCCTGAGTGTTTGAATATATTGGAATGTTATTTGCCTCATCACCATCTTTGCTGCAAGCTATAAAGGCAATGGATAAAGCAACGATACAAACCCAAATAAAATTCTTCATTTCAGGCAATTTTTAAATTAGTATTCAATTAATTACTTCCATGGCAATTTTTGAATTTTTTACCACTTCCGCAGGGACAGGGATCGTTGCGACCGACTTTTTTCTCTACATGAACAGGCTGAGTAATTTGCTGTTCCGAGGTGCGGTTAGCGGCTGCAAGCATATCTGAACGGCCTTCTTGTAATTTTCCACGATCCTGATGGCGTGGTAGTTGTGCTTCTTTAACATCACCAGCTTCTTCCATTGGAAGATTTCCTCTGATAATGAAAGAAGAAACGTCTTTATTTATTTTCTGGATCAAGGTTTTAAAAAGCTGGAAGGATTCAAATTTATAAATCAGCAACGGATCTTTCTGTTCGTAAGTTGCCGCTTGTACCGATTGTTTCAACTCGTCCATTTCACGAAGATGGTCTTTCCATGTATCATCAATAACACCCAGCGTAATTCCTTTTTCGATGGCTAAAATTACTTCCTTTCCTTTATCTTCATAAGCTTTTTTCAGGTTTGCGATTACCTGCATCGTTTTTATGCCATCGGTAATGGGAATAGCGATATTTTCGTATTGGTGCTGATGTTCATATACTTCTTTGATAATGGGTGCCGTTTTCTGAGCTATGGCCGCCGATTTTTCTTTATAAGCTTTGAATACTTGAGCAAAAAGTGCATCTGTAATTTCTTCTTTATTGCCTGCCAGAAATTCTTTTTCCGATACGGGGCTATCCGTAATTAATGTTTTAAGGAGGGCTAATTTAAATTCTCCGAAACTTCGTTGTTCTTGATAATCGCTGACAATCTGTTCGCAAACATCATAAATCATATTGGAGATGTCAACGGCAAGACGTTCGCCGTAAAGAGCATGACGGCGTTTTTTGTAAATGACTTCGCGTTGGGAATTCATTACGTCGTCATATTCGAGCAGTCGCTTGCGAATGCCAAAGTTATTTTCCTCCACTTTTCGTTGGGCTCTTTCAATGGATTTGGTAATCATGGAATGCTGAATAACTTCGCCTTCTTTTAAACCAAGTCTGTCCATGATTTTGGCAATACGTTCGGAACCAAACATACGCATCAGGTCATCTTCGAGAGAAACAAAAAACTGGGAACTTCCCGGATCGCCCTGTCGTCCGGAACGGCCACGAAGCTGGCGGTCGACCCGACGTGATTCGTGGCGCTCGGTACCCAATATAGCTAACCCGCCGGCTTCTCTTACTCCGGAGCCTAATTTTATGTCGGTACCACGACCAGCCATGTTGGTAGCAATGGTAATGTTGCCTGGTTTTCCGGCATCTGCCACTATCTGAGCTTCTTTTTGATGTAGTTTGGCATTCAGTACATTATGGGGAATGTTTTTGCGTTTGAGCATACGGCTCAACAATTCTGAAGTTTCAACGGAGGTCGTACCTACCAGTACAGGCCTGCCAATAGCAATACATTTTTCGATTTCATCAATCACAGCATTGAATTTTTCGCGTTTGGTTTTGAAAACCAAATCCTGGCGGTCGTCGCGTATTACTGGGCGATTGGTGGGAATTACCACTACATCTAATTTATAAATATCCCATAATTCACCGGCTTCGGTTTCGGCAGTACCTGTCATACCGGCTAATTTTTGATACATACGGAAATAATTCTGCAGGGTGATGGTGGCATATGTTTGTGTCGCCGCTTCCACTTTTACATTTTCTTTGGCTTCAATAGCCTGATGAAGTCCGTCAGAATAACGTCTGCCTTCGAGAATACGTCCGGTTTGCTCGTCAACAATTTTTACTTTGTTGTCCATAACCACGTATTCTACATTATTTTCAAAAAGGGTATACGCTTTTAATAATTGATGAACGGTATGAACTCTTTCCGATTTTGTTGAATAATCTATCAATAGCTGATTTTTCTTTTCGAGTTTCTGAGCTTCGGTTAGATTATTTTTTTCCAATTCAGCTATTTCTGCACCGATGTCGGGCAGAATATAGAAATTGGGTTCTTCGTAAGAAGCCGTTATCAGATCAATTCCTTTTTCGCTTATGTCAACGGTATTGTTTTTTTCGTCAATTACAAAAAACAACTCATCATCAATGATGTGCATGTTTTTTTGTTGTTCTGCAAGGTAGAAGTTTTCTGTTTTTTGCATTAATGCTCTCATGCCGGGTTCGCTAAGGAACTTAATGAGTGCATTATATTTTGGCAAACCTCTGAAAGCCCTGAATAACTGTTCGCCACCTTTTTTTTCCTGTTCGGGAGTTGGTGTGCCGCTAAGAAGCTTTTTGGCTTCAGCCAGTAGCTGGTTAACTAATCGTTTTTGGGCCTCATAGAGTTTGAGTATTTGAGGCTTTAGTTCATCAAATTCCTGTTTATCTCCTTTTGGGGTTGGTCCCGAAATGATTAAAGGGGTACGGGCATCATCAATTAAAACGGAGTCTACCTCATCTACAATGGTATAATTATGTGGACGTTGCACAAGTTCTTCGGGGTTGCGTGTCATATTATCGCGCAGGTAATCGAAACCGAATTCATTGTTTGTCCCGAAAGTAATATCGGCAAGATAGGCATTGCGACGTTCTTCGGAATTAGGTTCGTGTTTATCGATGCAATCTACTTTTAGGCCATGAAATTCATACAAAACGCCCATCCATTCGGAGTCGCGTTTGGCAAGATAATCGTTAACAGTAACGATATGTACGCCTTTTCCTGGTAAAGCATTTAAGTAAACCGGCAGGGTGGCTACCAGCGTTTTCCCTTCTCCGGTTGCCATTTCTGCAATTTTACCTTGGTGCAATACAATGCCACCAATAAGCTGAACATCGTAGTGTACCATATCCCAGGTAATCATATTTCCACCGGCTAACCAGGTGTTTTTCCATAAAGCTTTGTCGTCAACAATAGTTACATGATCGCGTTTGGCGGCAATATCTTTATCCATTTCATTAGCTGTAACTTCTACGATTTCATTTTCCTTGAAACGCTTTGCCGTTTCTTTCATTACGGCAAACGCTTCGGGTAAAATTTCATTTAATATTTCCTGCGATTTTTTATAACTTTCCTTTTCGAGTTTATCAATAGTTTGGTAAAGATGTTCTTTCTCATCTATTTCCATTTCAGATTCAACTTCTATGCGATTTTTTAGTTCGGAAATCTGATTTTCTTCGCTGGCTATATAGTTTGTAATTTTTTCTTTGAATTCAAAGGTTTTGGCACGAAGCTGGTCATTGCTGAGATTGGAAATTATCTCATAGGCTTTATGTATATTGTCCAGAACAGGCATGATTTCTTTAACATCACGTTCTGATTTAGTGCCGAGTAATTTTTTTAAAAAACTAACCATGGTATAGGTAAATTATAAATAATGAGTTTCAATAAATAAAAGCAAAATTAACTCAAATTCTGATAAAAGAATAATAATTCTATAAAAAAGGGAAAGTGAAAATGTGAGTGAATAAAGTTTAAAAGGCTGATGTTAGCAAAACATATAAGTTTTTAACATCAGCCAGATACGGTTAATACTCGTCTTCGTGAAAGAAGAAATCCTCTTTGGAAGGATAATCAGGCCATAGGTCTTCGATGCTTTCGTAGATTTCACCTTCATCTTCGATTTCCATTAAATTTTCGATAACCTCCATAGGCGCACCCGAACGAATACTGAAATCAATAAGCTCATCTTTGGTTGCTGGCCAGGGAGCATCTTCAAGTTTTGAAGCTAATTCTAACGTCCAATACATGTTAAGAAGATTTAAGTGTTAATTTTATGCAAAAGTAATTTTTTTTAACAAAATTCCAAATAAAAAGTCATGGAAGTTTAAATTATAATAGTTTATAAATATTCCGTTGATTTCCAATAAATTTCTGGAACTTTGAGGTCGTGGGAAACTTTTCGGGATAATACAAACAAGTAATCAGATAGACGGTTAAGAAATTTTATGATATTTTTATCTATTTCAAAGTCCGTTGATAGTTTTAACGTTATTCTTTCGGCACGACGGCAAACGCAACGGGCAATATGGCAAAAAGATACAATCGCATGTCCGCCGGGAAGAATAAATGAATGCAATTCAGGAAGATTGCTATCCATTTCATCAATTTCCTGTTCTAAAAGTAAAATATCTTTTTCTGTGATCTTGGAAAAAGGTTTTGTCATTGAATTATTTTCGTCGGCAAGCATAGCCTCGGCCGCAAACAATAATTCCTCGATGTGAAGCAATATGCTTCTTGTTTTTTCATCAGTCAGATAGTCGCGGATGAGTCCGATATGGGCGTTTAATTCATCTATGGTGCCATAGGCTTCAATCCGGGGGTGATATTTCGGAACCCGGCTATCTCCAATCAGCGATGTTGTGCCGGCATCACCGGTTTTGGTATATATTTTCCCTTCCTGGTTCATGGGATCACGGTTAGTTATTATTGAAATGATAAAACGAAACGGTACGCGGATTTTTGTTTATCTCATCAGAAGTAATCTGACCATCAATCAGCCGGATTATCCTGTGGGCATGTTGGGCGATATCTTCTTCGTGGGTAACCACAATAATGGTATTCCCGGCTTTGTGAATATCTTCAAGCAATCCCATGATTTCGATGGATGTTTTGGTGTCGAGGTTCCCAGTGGGTTCGTCGGCAAGAATAATAGAAGGTTCGTTAACCAAGGCTCGTGCAACGGCTACTCTCTGGCGTTGTCCTCCGGATAATTCGTTAGGTTTATGTAAAATACGATCAGATAAATTGACATTTTTCAATGCCTGGGTTGCTCTTTCGATGCGTTTGGCTTTTCCAATGCCGGCATAAATCTGAGGCAGCATAACATTATCAAGTGCCGATGAACGTGGTAAAAGGTTAAACGTTTGAAAAATAAATCCTATTTCTTTATTTCGGATTTCCGCTAACTGATTATCGTTTAAGTTGCTTACTTTCTGATTGTTTAATATATATTCTCCGCTTGAAGGAGTATCCAGACAGCCTAAGATATTCATCAGAGTGGATTTGCCGCTACCCGAAGGCCCCATCAACGCAACGAATTCATTTTTATGAATGGATAATGAGATGGAACGAAGTGCATGAACGACTTCGGTGCCGATTTTATAATTTTTGATAATACCTGTCAATCTGATTATTTCCTTTTCCATGGCCGAAAAAATATAGTTTTTGTCAATAAATGGATTGCCTGCGTACAGGCTGAAATTTTTACCGGATTTACGGAGCAAATTTCATTAACGAACAAACGTACGTAAATGTTTTAGAATATGCAATCAAAAAAATAAAATTTTCCGAATTTTTCAAAAAATTATGCCAAATGCTTCATTGGGATTAATAGCGAATAATGAAGTCCTGTTTGCTTAATTCTTTTTTAAAGAAAATAATACCCATAAAGAACAGGTCGATAGACAGGGTAACTTTTGAGTTAGCAATGATATAGCTCCAGGCTTCTTCCATTCCTTCCGACCAGTGAATATCATCAAAAATTAAAACAGAATCGTTGGTAGTCAGTGATAAACACTGTTCAAAATAATTTATAGTGGGTTCTTTCCGATGGTTCCCATCAATAAAGGCAAAATCAATTGCTTCGATTTTTTTAAGAATTACCGGCAATAGCGAATCAAAATTTCCAATATTCAGTTCGATATTGTTTATGCTGAGTTTGTTAAAGTTTTCCTGGGCTTTTTCGGCAGTGTTGGCACAGCCTTCGATACAAAATATTTTGCTTTGAGGTGAAGCCAATGACTGGTAGATTGTACTAATGCCGAGCGAAGTTCCTATTTCGAGAATGGTTTGTGGCTCAAAATGTTTTACGAGGCGATAAAGCAGTTGACCGTATTTAGGTGCAATGGCTGAATTCTTTGCGATTTTTGATATTTTTTTAAAGGAAGAGGTATAGCTTTTATTTCCCGATTTAGCGCCGAAATCCACTACTTCTATCGAACTATGATTGTTTAGCATTTCCTGGCGTGTTGTTTCGGCTTTTAAATACTCAGGATAGGCAAATTCATTTTCGATAACGCGCGTAATGAGTTCAAAAACAAAGGGAGAATGAATATGGTACTTAGATTTAGCTTTTGTAAGATAATTCAAGTAGCGCATTATTAATCGTAAAGATTTCCACATATTGTGCTCCTCCGTATTTAGGTAGCTAAGTTAATAAAAAATACTAACGCCGGACTTTTTTGTTATTGTTTTTTTTTATTCTTTTACCGAAAATTTAAAAATGTTTAAAAAGTTTCTTTCCAATGTAACGGATTTTATGTCGTTGGTAAAATTTGCCCATACGTTGTTTGCTTTACCTTTTGCCTGTATGGGCTACTTTGTGGCAGTGAATTCGGAGGGACAATCGTTTAGTGCCCGCTTACTTATTTTGGTTTTGCTATGTATGTTATTTGCACGGAATGCAGCCATGGGGTTTAACCGTTATACTGACCGTTTTATTGATAGATCGAATCCTCGCACAGCCTTGCGTGAAATTCCGGCAGAAATTATCCGCCCGAATTCGGCACTGTTTTTTGTGATTATTAATTCACTATTATTTATAATAACCACATTTTTTATCAATCGCCTTTGTTTCTTTCTTTCACCTGTAGCCTTGTTGGTAATTTTAGGTTATAGTTTTACCAAGCGTTTTATGTCGTTTTCACATTTAGTGCTGGGGTTGGGGCTTTCGCTTGCGCCTATTGGAGCCTATCTGGCAGTAACGGGTAAATTTGCGATAATTCCGATATCTATTTCATTTATTGTTTTGTTTTGGGTCTCAGGATTTGATATTATTTATGCCCTACAGGATTACGATTTTGACCTTAAGCGTAAATTGAAATCGGTTCCGGTATGGTTAGGGAAAAAAAATGCACTCCTTCTTTCGGCCTTTTTTCATCTTATTTCTGTGGTATTTGTCGTACTTTTCGGATGGGTTGGGGAATTCGGGATATATTATTGGATTGGTGCCCTGATATTTACTTTATTAATTGTTTATCAGCATTTGTTGGTTAAGCCCAATGATTTAAGCCATTTGAATCTTGCCTTTTTTACATTCAATGGCATTGCCAGCCTGCTTTATGCTGTGTTTACAATAGTTGATTTGTATTTCTGAAAATCAAAAATGAATCTTGTGGTAATCGAAATACTGGTTATCGCGAAATGTTTTGATTTTTTGAGCTAATAAATTAAATATTTTCAGATTATTCTGCTCAAACCAGAGGATAGCTTGCGGTTTATCCTGACAAGCGTCGGCAAAATGAGCCAGCAAATTAAAGTGATGATCTATCAGCCAATCATATGCCTTGGGATTTTCATCAATGGCGCTATCGAGAGCTGCCAATTGTGGAAATCCATTTTTCATCAGCCAGGCAGAGGCTTCATTGCTCCCACGAATGGCGGAGGACAAGGCAGCAAGTTCGGGATAGCCATTGGAAAGCAACCATTTGTAAAATTCATCCTTTCCACTGATGGATTCGCCGAAGGCAAGGAGTATTTTTACATCATAGTTTTCCATTTTTTGAGATCAAGGGATTAAAACAGAAGCTAATAATAAACTTCAGTATTAATGCCTAAGGCTTTTACTTTATTAGCTATTGCCTGAAGTTCGGGTTCGGGTATTTTATCAAGCTGCCCCGAAGGGGTAGGGCGATCAATAGGGTAGATCATGACGAGCCGTGGATTAATCTGTTCAATATGATGGAGCCAGGCTGCAATTTCTTCATTGGTAGTATTATCAATGATGGTTTCACCCACTTTCCCGCGTACAAACAGCGATTGGATAATCAGGTCGCCATTGAATTGTTTCAGGTTTTCGACGGTATGAGCCAACGAGGTTTTAATCATCGGACGGTTAATCTGCTGAAAGGTTTCTTCCAGTCCTGCATCCAATTTCATCACATTATTGTCTACCATAAAAAGTGCATTAAAAATGTCCTGGTTGTCGAGCGTGGTAGAATTGGTGAGTACTGTTAGCTTTGCTTTGGGAAAATGTTCGTCGCGCAGGAAAAGGCAGTCCTGGATGATGCCGGCAAAGTCCGGGTGCATGGTTGGCTCGCCATTACCGGCAAAGGTGATGTTGTCGGGGCTTACGCCGTTTCCCTTAAGCGCTGTCAGGTGTTCGTTGAGCGAGTCTTTGATCATTTCGCGACTGTACCAGTTGGTGGGCTGGGAGGGATCCACACGTGTCCAGCCACATTCGCAATACACACAGTTGAAGGTGCAAAACTTATGAGTAAATGGAAGTAAGTTTATTCCAAGCGATATGCCGAATCTCCGGCTCTTTACCGGGCCAAAAATGATTTCATCAAAAAGGAATCCTGCCATGTTCTGAATTTTTGGCAAAGATAGCGGAAAATTCTGTTTGAAGATGGTTGGCTTTCCCAGGTTTCCAATGGAAGATTTTTCTTTGACTCTCTGGAAGGTTGGGTTTGGGTTTGATTTTTATTAAAATATTCCTGACAGGTGTTTCAGTCGTAATTCGTAATAATTTATTTTCTGATCACAATCTTCTTAATATAGTTAGCATCCTTGCCCGTAACCGTTAACGTATAGATACCTTCCGGTAAATCGCCTGAACCGATTTCTGTGGAATACTTACCATTAGCTGCAACATTCAATTGCTGATAAACGGCCACACCCAATGAATTAAAAATCTTCACATCAAAATTTTGTGATTGCACAGATTTTAATTCAAGGGTAAATGTTCCGTTGCTGGGATTGGGATAAACTGCTACTTCCGTCCTGTCTAAGCTGTTAATTCCGGTTAGGGTAGCCGTTAATGAAGCAATACTGTAAGTTCCGTCGCTGTTGGGATATACTTTTCCAGTATAAGCATCTCCATAAGGATTGCTCAGCGTAACATTTATGCCTTCATATTCCATTCCCTGTGAAGCTGACCATATCTTATACGTTACCGGATGATTGGCCGTAAAGCCTTCACCGGAATTCAGGGTGGCAAAAACAGGAATAGCATTTTCAAACTGATTTTCCATCGCTGGAGTTTGTGTTAATGCCAAGGCTCCAACTAAGGTATTTCCATCAAATACTCCGATTTCATCTCCGGCTTGCAGAGCGTAACCATTAATGTTGGATTCTGATAGATAAATGGTATAAACCGGGTCGGCTGCATTGCCACCTTCAAAGTTGAAGTGTTGAATTGCCACATTGTTTTTGGTTGATTCGGACTTGGTTCCTGCCGGATAAATCAGGGTTGACGGTGCATTCATCTTTACCA
>Ga0183101_1000265_pt2 | contig 28518 bp, 22 predicted proteins | sample Biomet3_FD_127790 | JGI IMG/M metagenome (GOLD analysis project Ga0183101, IMG submission 127790) | Microbial communities from bioreactor (seeded with sewage sludge) at LBNL, California, USA - Biofuel metagenome 3 | ecosystem: Engineered > Bioreactor > Anaerobic > Unclassified ...
CTTTTAGTTTCGTCCTTATGAATTTTTATTTTCGTCCATATCATTTTTTGAAAGCAAAGGGTTAATTGTGTATATCAAGAAATACTACTTCTGTGTAGTTAAAAAAGTATTAGAATTGCTATCTTTGTTTCAGGCTATCCAACCAGCCTCTTTCGGATTTTATCCATTCGGCCTCTTTCTGATTGTCACCTAGTTGCTTGCTATAGTTTTCCAGGGCGTCATCATATTGTTGCATGGCGTTTGCCGCTTCTTCTTTTTTGTTGAGTCTCATCAATAGTTGTATGCGGGGATGAAAAATATCCATATTGGTCGTTGTCGATATTTCTTGTGCCTTGTCCAGCAGTTTCAGGCATTCTTCGTCACTCTCGTTCGTTATGGTCGTGTTCATCTTGGCTTGAGCCAATATCACATAGTCTTGACTGTCGGCCAATCCGTTCTTTATGTTTTTTCGTATTAGTTGTTCGGCATAGTCATAGCGTTTGTCGTCCACGTACATCCGAGCGTTCGAGGTCACTACGTTTGCTGTGGCTTTCAAGTACGTGGGGCTCACTAGTACGGAGTCGCATCCACCCAGATTGTTCAGTCTGTTGGTGAGCCATTTGCAGCTCACGTAGCGTGGTATATATTTCGTCTTGTTCTGAGATTCATAGAATTGCCTTATCTTGTAGAGTGCCGATGGAAGGGCGTTTACATTCATCCCTTTGAGTTGCAAGAAACAAGTGGCTACCGAGTCGGCCAAAGCGTCTTGTTCCAGCGTATAATTCATACCTAGACGATTTACATCTTTCACATTAGCCAACGACACGATCGTTCCTATTCCCGAGGCTACTGCAATGCCCGCAGCGACCTTATTATTGTGGTCATCGTTTATTGTCGCGTCGAGTGCCGCATCGGTGAGCTGTGCCAGAAACATGCCCCAAAAGGCAGCATGTCGTGATCGGGCTTCGGCCCGCACCACATTGTCCAATTGATGATCCAATAGATAATGGCACATCTCATTGGTGATAACCGCCGTGAGTTCGTCTTCCGAATCCAGGGTGCAGAGCAAACCCGAACTGACCACCATCGTTCCGTTTGGCAACATGAAAGCATCCGGATCGGGAGAAGCGATGACCCTTACTGTGAGATGTTCGGCGCGATTGGGATCTATACTTACCGAATAGGCTGCTGCAAAATTGGACTGTACGAAGTCGCTCACATAGTTGTCATGGTAGTCTATGTCTTTCAATCGCATCAGATAGTCTTGCGATTCGTTGCTCAGTTCTTTTCGAAACGAATTGCGGTAGCCTTTCTTTGCAAAATACTGGTACATACCACATTTCAATGCGATGGATTGCCAAAATTCGGATGCAGTTTTCGGCTCGATGTCAAAGAGATAAGAATATCTCAGTGGAACAAATAATTGAGTCGAATCGATCAATGCCAGTATGAAGGGTTTCTTGTTATTATCATCATGAAAGACGATGCCTTTGATGGTCAACGCTGTTCCTGCTTTGTGTTTTTTATATCGGTCTGTCAGAGTGCCTTTCATATTGAACGGTTCTCCCCAGTATCTAATGGCTACGTTTTGTGCCGATACAGAGAGCGTAGCAACTTCAATACAAAGCACTAAAAATAAAAAGATCTTTTTCATCACTCAATCGTATAAAAATCTCTTGTCTTCAATTAGAATGCTACAATATTACAATTTTTTTTCATAAAATGAACTATCCTATCCTTGTATTTAATAATTTTTTCATCATTGCGTTCTGTTTTCGGTGTTCTTAGGGCCCCTATTCAAGGTGTTTATATGTTCGTTAGCTCACTTTTGTGTACTGTTTTCGTTATATATGGAGCATACTTCTGTCTCTTTTTTTACGAGAAATGGGTTGTTTTTGCATATATATTTTTTATCTTTGCAACCGCATAAGGTTTTTTCCCTGCTTCCGCAGGATAAAATTAAAAGGGAATGCCGTGAAAGTCGGCAACAGTTCCCGCTGCTGTAAGTTCCAGCTTCTGTATCATACATGGAGCACTATGATTCGGTTATCTTTGCCACTGACATCTCGATGTTGGGAAGGCGCCGAACCGGAGCGAGTCAGAAGACCTGCCTTATATTTATATCGGATTTTACAGTCTGCGGGTGTATGGACTGAAATCGAAAAAAGGTAGGTAGCTCCTTATTTTATCCTTTTTCCGGAACGTTGCGATGCATCGTTTACTGTCGAATCTGATGATTGTTTAATGTTCATGATTTGAAGTAAATGGTCGCTAGAAAAAATCTTTATCGTTGCTGGAAATCTGCTTTATGGCAGATTCCTTTTCTTGTATTGTCTTTCTCTGTTTCTGCTATGGGGCAGTCTGTCCGCCTTCGAAACGCTACCACTTGGGCCGATTCGGTTCATCATCTTCGCAATGTTACCGTTACGGCCAATCGCATACCCAAAGAAATTATTCCCGTACAGCTCTTGGCCGGTGAACAGTTGCAACGGCTCAGCGTTCATTCCGTTGCCGATGCTTTGCGCTATTTTTCGGGCGTGCAGATCAAAGATTATGGTGGTATCGGCGGATTGAAAACGGTGAATATACGCAGTCTGGGCAGTAATCATGTGGGTGTATTTTACGATGGTGTTGAGTTGGGCAATGCGCAAAATGGAGTGATTGATTTGGGGCGCTTTTCGTTGGACAATATGGAAGCCATTTCGTTATACAACGGTCAGAAGAGTGCTATATTTCAGCCCGCCAAAGATTTTGCTTCGGCCAGCGCCATCTATATGCAGACCCGCGTCCCTTCGTTCGACGGATTGCTATGCGATCATCTCAATGCAGGCTTCAAATGGGGCTCTTTCGATACCTACAATCCATCCCTGCTCTGGGAGCATAAAATCAATGCCAAGGTAAGTACTTCGCTCAGTTCGGAACTGATGTATACTTCGGGACGCTACAAATTCAGTTATGCCAAAAAGAATGGTTACGATACGACCGAAGTGAGGCGCAATGGCGATGTGCGTGCCGTGCGCATAGAAGGTGCCGCTTTTGGCAAACTGCTAGACGGTGAGTGGAGAACCAAACTTTATTTTTATCATTCGGGTAGAGGCTATCCGGGAGCTTCGGTGCGCGAAGAGCCCGGTAAGTTTTCTCATCAAGATCGACAGTGGGACAGCGACGTTTTCGTACAAGGTTCCGTACGCAAAGGCTTCGGTGAGGTCTATGCCTTGATGCTCAATCTTAAATACGGCTACAACTATTTGCATTATCGCTCCGACCCTCGACTCGATGTCACCACTATGTACATCGACAACACATACCGTCAGCAAGAAGCCTATTGCTCAGCTGCCCATTTGTTCAATATAAACCATTGGTGGAGCTGTTCGCTCTCTACCGATTTTCAGTGGAACAAGCTCAATGCCGATCTGACAGATTTTGTCTATCCACGTCGCTATTCCACATTGGCATCGTGGGCTACATCCGTACAATTCGACAGATTCAAATGTCAGGCTAGTATGCTTTATACCTTTGTGCACGAACGTACCAATCGGACGGGCACCAACGCGGGCGACAAGAGCAAATTCACCCCTACCCTGGTCGTCTCGTACCGTCCTTTTCAGAAGATCGATTTCAACTTACGCTCTTTCTACAAAAGGGTTTTCCGAATGCCTACGCTCAATGACCTGTACTATACATTTATCGGCAATAAAGACCTCAAGCCCGAGTATACCAATCAGTACGATGTAGGTCTGACGTATGCCAAAGACTTCAAGTACGGATGTCTCAGGCATATCGAGTTTCAGGCAGATGGTTACTACAATGAGGTCGAAAACAAAATTGTGGCTATGCCTACCTCTAATCAATTCAGATGGACGATGTTGAATCTTGGTTTTGTTCAGATTCATGGGGCCGATGTGTCGTTACAAGCCGATTGGCACGTGGCAGGAGTGGGTATTCTCTCGCGTGCCACATACACCTACCAGAACGCGCAAGACAAGACAGATCCTACCAGTCCTTACTGCGGAGGACAGATACCCTATATCCCATGGCATAGCGCAACGGCCATACTGGGTGTCGACTATAAAGGTTGGCATGCAAACTATAGCTTCATCTATACCGGCAAACGCTACGAATCGTCTGCCAATATTCCCGAAAACTATGCGCAGCCGTGGTATACAAGCGATGTTTCGTTGTCGAATACTCTACGGTTGAAACAGTACAGCGTACGTCTCACGGCTGAGGTCAATAACATATTCAACCAGCAATATGAGGTGGTTCAATGCTATCCTATGCCTGGAGTCAACTTCAAATTCAAAATAAATATTATGTTATGAAAAGGAAATACTATTTCTTCTTCTCGCTCTTTGTGTGTTGTCTTTTGGTTTCTTGCCGACAAGGCGAAGACAACATCGTACCTTCTACCCAGACGCAGGTTACTGCAGGAGTGACCAATTCAAAGATCAAAGGGTTGTTTCTACTCAATGAGGGCAACATGGGCAGCAACAAGTGCACACTCGACTATTTTGATTATGCCACTGGCATGTATCACAAAAATATCTATGCCGAGCGCAATCCCGGTGTAGTTAAAGAATTGGGCGATGTAGGCAACGATATTCAGCTATATGGCAGCAAGTTATATGCCGTAATTAATTGTTCTCATTTTGTCGAAGTGATGAATGCTCATACCGCCAAACACATCACGCAAATTTCTATCCCCAATTGCCGCTATATCACTTTCGGCGGACAGTATGCTTATGTCAGTTCGTATGCAGGGCCTGTGCAGATAGATCCCAATGCACGCTTGGGCTATGTGGCCCGCATCGATACCACTACGCTCACAGTGAAAGATACATGTAATGTAGGCTATCAGCCCGAAGAGATGGTTATTGCAGGCCACAAACTCTATGTGGCTAATTCGGGCGGGTACCGTTATCCCAATTACGATCGCACGGTGTCTGTTATCGACTTGAATACGTTCAAAGTAATCGAAACCATCGATGTGGCCATCAATTTGCATCGCATGGAACTCGACAAGTACGGCCATATATACGTCTCTTCGCGTGGTGACTATTACCACACTCCTTCCGATACATATATTATCGATACCGCAACCGACAAAGTCACCGATAAGTTGGGGCTTGCCAATAGCGAAATGACGCTTTGCGGCGATTCGTTATACGTATACAGCACCGAGTGGAATTATCTCACCGGCAAGTGGGTGGTGGGCTATGCTCTTGTCGATACAAAAACTAAGCAGATCGTTACGCGTAATTTTATCACCGACGGCACCGAAAAGCAGATTAAAACACCTTATGGCATCGCTGTCAATCCCGATACGCACGAAATATTTGTCACCGATGCCAAAGATTATGTTTCGCCCGGTACCTTGTATTGTTTTTCGCCCGATGGCCGTAAGAAATGGTCGGTCGTCACAGGCGATATTCCCGCTCACATTGTTTTTACTACAAACAAACTTCAATAAATAACTAATTAATTCGTATTGAAAATGAAAATTAAAAATTTAAACATCGTTTTATTCTTTTTGTTCGTCATGCTCCTAGGGCTTTCTTCTTGCTCGAGCGACAACAGTTTGCAATTGCCCGAAGTCAATATCGGCAGTTTATCAAAGTTTCAGGACCATGCCGTATCCATTCCGCAAGATGAAGTCCTTTCTCTTTCGGCCGAGGTCAAGAGTCAACCCGCTATCACCAAAATTTCTTGGAAAGTAAACGGTATGGAGAAGGCATCCACTGCTAAGTTCGATTTTTCTGCTTCCGAAGTGGGCTCCTACAAAATAGTACTTTCGGTGACCAACGAAGACGGCATGACTGCCGATAGCGTCAATGTGACGGTATATGGCAAATATCGAGATGGCGTTTTCGTCCTTAACGAGGGCAATATGACTTCCGAAAACGGTTTCTTGACGTTCATCAGCCCCAAAGGGGAAGTAACCGATAGTGTTTATTACAAAGTCAATGGTAGTTCGCTGGGCAATGTCACGCAAAGCTTGTTCATAGCAGACAAGAAGATGTATATCATCTCTCAAAACGGCAATCGCATGAATGGCGACGGCCTATTGGTGGTTGCAGATGCCGAAACGCTCAAGAAAGTAGCTGCCTACAATGACGAACTTGCCGACCTCTCTTGGCCTACCCATGTAGCCGTTGTCGGAAACGATGTCTATCTGCGCGACAACAAGGGAGTCTACTTGTTCAATCCTACCACTAAGCAACTTTCTTTCATACAGGGCACCGACGGAGCCTTGAAAAATGCTATGGCTGTAGTCAAAGATAAAGTATTTGTACCCGGCAACAAAGCTATTTTTGTGTTGCAAAACGGTGCACTGGTCAAGACCATTACTATGCCTGGCAGTGTCTCGGGTGTCATCAAATCGTCCGACGGCAACATCTGGGCTTCGTGCACTACAACGCCTGCACAGATTGCAAAGATCAATTCTGCCGATTACACCATTACGGCCAACGAGTTGCCTGCCGATGTCAAAATAAGTGCCGGTTGGGGTGCTACGTCTGGAATTAGCGCTAAAGGCGATTCTATTTATTTCAGCAACGCAGGACCCAAAGTCTACCGTCACATATTCTCCAAGAAGCAAACCGACTTCCTGACCGATGTAAGTCCTCTAATCGAGCATTTCGGTATGCTATACAACAACCTTACAGTCAACCCCTCCAACGGTGATATATACATCAACACCATTGAAGGATATGGTCTTAGTTTCCTTATCAACGACATCACTATCTGGTCCGACTCGGGCAATGCACTCAAGTTGAAGTCCGACTATCACAATCATATTCATTTCCCTGCCGGTACCTTCTTCCCTACGGACTATAAATAGTGTTTTCTACACACTCTATATAGCTTCTTTGCAGCAACATAAGGCTTGTTCTTTGGCAGGCTTTATGTGCTGCTTTAGTAAATTCGGATAGAGCTATATATCAAAAGGAACTAAAAAATACAAATCATGAAATTGAAAAATACATTTGTCATAGTATCCCTATGTGGAATTCTGACTTGTGGTTTTTGTGCTTGTTCAAGCAGCGACGACACACCCACAGACGACCCTACTGCTGTCGTAACACTGAGTGTGAGTGCCAATAAGGTGCAAGAGGTGACCACCACTCTGAAGTTAGGTACTCATGCCTCTTATTTGTGGCACATGGAGAGCGCTCCCGATTCTTTGTTTGTCTTGCAAGATTCTACTTCCGCCCGTGCACTGTTTGCTGCTATCACTCCTGGAGAATATCACATCACCCTCAATGCCACGGACAACGGACAACACTATACCCGCTCTTATCAGGTATCTGTTTCTGCTGCACCAATAGTCTGCTCACCTTATATTGCCGAAGTCTACGATTTCAATCCTGCTCCCGGACAATTCATCAACGAGATACCTGCCTATGTTAAGGGAAACTCCAAAGCCGATATGATAGCCGCTTGTAGCAAAGCTTTGGTGGGCAAAGAGAAAGGCGATCTCATCAGTTTGGGAGGGTTTGGTGGAACTGTAGTGTTTGGGTTCGACCATACGGTGCTCAACGTCAAAGGACGTAGAGACTTCCGTGTGCTGGGCAACGCTTTCTTTGCCGCTGCCAATCCCAAACCCAATGCTCCTCGGGGAGGCAGTTGCGAGCCCGGCATTGTCATGGTGGCCTACGACAAAAATCATAATTCCAAGCCCGACGATGACGAGTGGTACGAGATAGCCGGTAGCGAATATGCCAACTCCAAGACCGTACGCAATTATCAGATAATCTACTCCCGCCCCACTACCGAGACGCACGATACCGATGGCGACGGAGAATTGGCTTCGATATCCAAATATATTTATTGGACCGACAATCAGGGGCATTCGGGCTACAAGATAAAGAATATTTATCATGACCAAAGCTATTACCCTGCCTGGATTACCGATTCCAAACTCGTTTTCGATGGTACATTGCTACCCGATAATGCCATTGACGAAGGCTCCGAATCGGCACACTATTGGGTTCAGTACTGCTATGGGTATGGCTATGTGGACAATGTGCCAAACAATGATATTGATTCGGCTATCGACATCGATTGGGCGGTCGATAAAAACGGCAACAAAGTTCATTTGCCGGGCATCGATTTTGTAAAGGTCTACTGCGCCATGAATCAAGAGTGTGGCTGGCTGGGAGAAACATCTACCGAAGTGATGGGTGCCGTCGATTTACATACTGCCGGTATCAATCTTCCCAGTAACGGCAAGTAGGCGCTATTGCGCATCTCTCGTCATAATATAACATACTTGACGGTGTAAACATCGCTCTGTCTTTTACTTCTCTTCAGAATAAGAGTAAAAGGCAGAGCGATGAATTTTAATCGATTGATTAATGCCTAAATTAAAATGATTTTGTGTAATTTTGGAGTAGCAAAAATGAAGTTGATATTGTGCAATGTTCACTGAAAGAAAATGAGGACATGGATGAATTAAAAGTTACGCAAATAATTAAAGAACAAACCCATCGGGCATTTTGGAGCATTACCAACGTGATAAGTTGTATTCCCGATTCTAAATATGAAAAATGCTATTGCGATATGCCTTTGTGGAAACATGTCTATCATACTATACATTCGTTGGATCGGTGGTATATAAATCCATATAAGTATATTGAGCCCACATTTCATGTTGCCAACTTGAATAGCCTGGACGTGCATACAGAGAAAGTTCTCTCGAAACAAGAAGTTGATCAATATCTACTTACTGTCACAAACAAAATCGAGGCTTATATTGACGGATTAGACGAGAGATTACTTTTAGAAAAGCCTGAGGGATGCAAATGGACACGCCTGACTTTAATCATAGCACAACTTCGACATTTGCAATATCACACAGGAATAATCATGGGTTTTATTATTTGTGATACCGGAAAATGGCCATTGGTTATAGGATTGGAGAATGAAATACCTGGCAATGATTTTCCATATTTTGGATAAATTACATGCAACGTTTCAAAGAGAACTTGAATATCATGTTTGTACAACCATATAACGATAAAAAGTAACCAAAACAACAGAATGAAAAAAATCATAATTTGTGGTAGTCATTATGGTACTACCAAACAGTATGCAACAGAACTATCCAGAAGATTGGGAATAGAACTTGTTGAATACAGCAAACTGAAAAGTCTTTCGGAATACGATACCATTGTATATATGGGGGCGCTTTATGCCGGTGGCGTTTTGGGTTTAAAAGAAACGGTCAAGTTGTTACCCTCGGCTATCAATAAAAAGATTTATATCGTTACTGTTGGATTGGCAGATCCTAAAGATGATGTAAATATTAGTAATATACGAAATTCTATAAAACAACAAGTCCCTCCAGATGTTTTCTCAGAGGCTCATTTCTTTCATCTGCGTGGAGGAATTGATTATAAAAGAATTAACTTCAAGCACAAGTTCATGATGAGGCTGTTATATAATAAAGTAAAGAAAATCCCTTTGGAGGAACAAAATGCTGAAACAAAAGCCATGATTGCAACCTACAATAAGGAAGTAAACTTTGTGGACTTTGATAACCTCAATGAAATAATAGAGTCTGTTCAATTAGAATAGTAACAGACGACGCTATATAGCTTGTACACTATTAGAAATTAGTATTCTTCAACTCTCTTTCCAATCAATCTGTTACTTTCTTCCCGCGACTCAGTACACAATATCCCAGAACTCCACCAACAATAGAAGCGGTGAAAATTCCAATCTTTGCCTGTGTCAGATATAATGGATCTGCGAACGCTAACGAAGTGATGAATAACGACATAGTGAAACCTATTGAGGCCAATAATCCCAAACCTATCATGTGTCGAAAGTTGATGCCGGTCGGAAGCGGTGCCACTCTTAGTTTCACTAATAGCAGCAATGATCCTACGACACCTATTACCTTACCTAACAACAATCCAAGTCCTACACCCAATGCAATATGAGTGCTGAAAAGCGTGCCTAATCTCACATCGGCAAAAGACACACCTGCATTAGCGATAGCAAATATAGGCATGACGATGAAAGTGACAAACGGATTCAACAAATGTTCCAAACGTTGAAGTGGAGGAATAGCAGCATTGGTCTCTTGCTTCAGAAGATCAAGGATATGCACTTGTTCGTTGCCCAATAGGGGCAAGTCTTCAGAATCAATGCCTCTGAATTGTTTTAGTCGTCGCGCTATTTTATTTAAATAAACATCTTTCTCAATTTTCACATCAGCAGGTATAGTGAATGCGGCCAATACGGCTGCAATTGTAGCATGTACTCCCGAAAGCAGAAACGCAACCCACACGCCTCCAATACCTATGATACCATAGAACAAAATATTCTTCACTCCCATCTTATTGCCTATGAACATCACCAACGCAAAACCTAGTCCGATAGCAAGATTGACTACCGAGATATCCGAAGTATAAAAGAATGCAATAACTAAGACGGCTCCCAAATCATCGACTATTGCGAGTGCCATAAGAAATACCTTGAGCGACGATGGCACTTTGTTGCCCAAAAGATAAAGTACACCAAGGGCAAACGCAATATCCGTTGCCATCGGAATTCCCCAGCCAGGCTCCGACGGGCCCGACGAATTGAGCGAGAAATAGATCACGGCCGGGACGATCATTCCACCCAATGCAGTGCCTATCGGAAGCAATGCTTTACGGAGATCGGCCAGCTCGCCTGCAATAAACTCCTTTTTCAATTCAAGACCTACCACAAAGAAAAACATGGCCATCAATCCATCGTTTATCCAATGATGAAGACTGTATGTCAAATAAGGCCTACCATTGAAAGTGAAACCAAACGTTTGTTCGAAGAAATGAAAATAGTATCCTGCCCAAGGTGAGTTGGCCAGTATCAATGCCACAACAACGCTTATTCCGAGCACTAGTCCGCCAGATTTCTCTTGATTGATGAAATGTTGTACCGGGGCTATCACTCTATCTATTGGGTATTGTTTTTCTTTATTCATTATTATTTTCTATCGCTTTGATACATTAAAACGGTTCAAATATACAAAATTTACCGCAATTATGCTATTCCAGAGACGTCATATATTAGCTCTACCAATAGAAAAAGAAGCTCATTTAATGCTGAAATTTCTTTCATTTGTCGATTATTTTCTTTGACTAAATTATTTGAAATACAGAATATTTCTCTAATTTTGTATAGAGCCAAGATAGGCATTCTCAATGGTTATCATAAAACATATAAAACTAAACATGAAAACAAAATTCGGGTGTATCACTTTATTTATCCTCTGCATTTTCGTATTTTCTACCAAATGTCAGACTGTTATGTTTCTGGGAAATGCTCAGCATACAGGTATCTCCAACAGCACATTTTCTGCTGACGGAACGTTCAAACGACTCTGGAAGTTTAAAACTCACGGGCAAATCTTCGGATCTGCGGTTGCTTACAAAGGACTGCTTTACTTCGGGTGTGATGATAGTTGCCTTTATGCTTTAAACGCTAAAGGTCAACTTCAATGGAAATTTAAGACGAATGCCAAGATACGTTCCACTCCGGCAATCAAAGACGGTGTGCTTTATATCAACAACTATGGTGGCTCTTTATATGCCCTAAATGCAACCCACGGCAATGTGATATGGAAGCTTAAAGTCCAGAAAGATCTACCCAAAATGGGGTATGGACTAAATTATTGTACCCCAAAAGATAGTTTGATAGACGACTTATGGGATTTCTACGCCTCTTCGCCAACCCTTGAGAAAAATAAAGATGTGCTTTATTTCGGATGTGGTTATTCAATGTATGCTGTCAATACTCGAAAAGGCAAGGTGTTGTGGCGGTTCAATACGGCAGGTGTAGTACATTCTACTCCGGCTATTTATGCAAACAAGGTCTTCTTTGGTTGCTGGGATGGAAAACTATATGCGTTGAACGCCAAAACCGGAAAAAAAGAATGGGACTATCAAACATTGCCCGACAATGAGAATCACAACCTCGAAGGTATTCAAGCATCTCCAGTAGCGTTTGATTCAACTGTAGTTATCGGTGCAAGGGATAGTTATGTTTATGCTTTTAATACGATGAATGGCAAACTCTTCTGGAAACAGAAGTTCGCGAGTACATGGATGCCCAGTTCTTTTGCCTACGATGGAAAATATCTGTATACCGGTTCTTCGGATATTGCCAAATTTCTCATCCTGAATAAAAAGGATGGAACAACTATCCGATCGGCTGGTACAGGAACTTATACGTTTTCTTCTCCGGCATTGGCCACAGGCATTGCCTTCATCGGATCGACAAATGGAGCATTGTATGCTATCAATATAGCAGATGGTACCGTTATTGATCAGTTTTATACCGATGGAAGACTAAGCAATCCTTATAAGGTCATTTCACCGAATGGTTCGCTCAATAACGACGCCTTTGCTGATTTAACAGGAACTCAATATGCAACGGCGGCCAAGTATGTGCAACGTCTATTTACTGCCGGATCTATTTTATCAACGCCTGCTATATATACGAATTGTGTTTATTTTGGTAGTACAGATACTAATTTCTATTGTGTCACATTAAGCCATAAATAGTGCTATAAATTGAGGGCTTATATTTTTTTCTGCTTGCAAGAGAGCCTCTATATGGATCGTTGTAGGCACCTCAGAATTTAAGCTCTCTTTTTTACTCTTGTTCCGAAGAAAAGCAGAAGGCAGACGACGAAAATAGCAATCGTGTCTGGTATCAACGATGTGATGGAATCATGACCATTCATCAGAGTAAAGTATGTAATGACCGTCCATCGCATGAATAGAATCGCTATTATAAGCCAGGCCGCAAACTTTACCTTTGATCTGTTTTTCACAAATGCCATGACCAATAGAGCAATTCCGAAAACCAAATTTTCAATACCTATGATATGCCACACATAAGTGAATACCACTTTTGTACTGTCATCAATCGCTGCATTATTTATGCTCGGCAACGTGGTTGTCAGCCCATTCAGCGTATGTGTAGCCGCAAACAGGATACATAAGAGCCCGACAGCTAAATAAAAGTAATTTCGTACTTTCATCTTATTTATATTAAATCATTTATCAAATATTCTATTCTTCTCAGGGGCATCATATTCATTATACGTACCTGCCCAACAAATATACGATGTTTGATGTAAAATAATGCAACTTTCGTGGTACTTATTCTAAATGTCCGCATTGAACAAGCAAAGTCGAATTCAATAACAGTGCAAACATTCTTGTTCAGAGAATGTCTGCACTGTTCAGATAGAGTTTAGAAATTAGCTTTATGTTTCTTTACTTCGTGCACGAGTTTCGAAAAAGACTTATCTCTTTTGCGCTTTTCATGTTCGGAAGTAGAGAAATGCAAGGCTTCTTTCCTTAGTTTCAGATAGCTCGTATAGACTTTAAGGTCCAATGTACCGTTATTCACTGCTTCTATCACGGCACATCCGGGCTCGTTTATATGTTTACAATCACTGAAACGGCACGACTTTGCATAATCAGTAATATCCAACATGTCGGTGAGCGAATCCGGATCGTCAATGGCCAGGCCAAATTCCCTCACGCCCGGAGTATCGATCAATATGCCCGAATCGTGCATAAGCACCATTTCCCGTCGTGTCGAGGTATGTCGCCCTTTTCCGGTAGACAGACTTATGTCAGAGGTGAGCAATATCGATTTCTCACAAAGTGCATTCACCAGCGAACTTTTACCTACACCCGAAGAGCCTACAAACACCACCGTCTCTCCTTCCGTTATCGATTCTCGCAGTCTGAGTATTGTCTGGGGATCATGGATGCTCGTAACGAACACAGGCATCTGACGAGCGATGCGTTTCGTCTGCTCCTCTATCATCTCTTTATCAAAAGTTAAGTCGGCTTTGTTCAGCACCAACACGGGTTTGATCTGCTCCTCCAATATCTGGATCATAAAACGCTCGGCCCTACGGATGTTGAAATTATCATCGAGGCTTTGCACGATAAATGCCTTGTCCACGTACGAAGCAATCGCTTGTTTCTCGGCAACCGTCCCGCTTTTCTTGCGATACAGCGTATGTTCGCGAGGCAGCATATCGACGATAATCCCTTTCTTTTCGTCCAGCGGTTGCAAAATCACCCAATCACCTGTACAGGGCAACTCAAAATCCGATTTCCCATACATCATATTTCCGGTCAATTCGCACTCAAATAGTCCGTTTTCCGAAACAACCTCATAGCATGTACGGTGTACGACGGATATACGTCCATGAGCAAGAGATCCATACATTGACTGTAGCTTCAGTTGGTTCAACTTATCGTTCCAACCGTATGTTTTTAAGTTGATCATTGCTTTATCTTTTTTGCGATGTAAAATACATAGCCGTAGAATGCTTTATACTTGCTGTACAATTTGGCGTCACGACGTTGAAACGCTACGAATTTCTCGACCATTTTATTTCCGGCATATTTCTCGAGAAACATCTCTTGCGCTCTAACCATTGGAGCAAAATAATGTTCCGTCCAGCAGCTTTCTGGCAGAATGAAGGTCGAAATAGGAATATATCCCGCTTGTTGTATTTGAGTCACTTTATGGGGTATCGTATCTATCTCCGGATAATGTTCCATCCAGTAGTCCTCTATTTTAGAGGGGCGTCGGTCAGTAAACCACGAACTTTCTGATACAGCAATGTATCCCCCTGTCTTCAAATACTTGCGCCACTCGTTCAGTCCGCGTTCAAAACCTATATTATAAATAGCACCCTCCGACCATATCAAATCCAGCTGTTCGTCCTCGAAAGGCAGATGGTCCATCGATCCTACAACACCTTTCACCCTCTCCTGAAGATTCATCTTCAGGGCATTGGCATTAAACAAGTCGATGAATGGTGGAAACAGATCGAGCCCTGTAATCTTTACTGGTGCGTGCTTACCCAATACCATGGTCTGCCCTCCTGTTCCGCAGCCGATGTCGGCAATAACCGATTGGTCTGTTAGGTTGTCTACAAAGCTCAATGCTCTCAGCGTTGCTTCCGGACTACCCGGCCCCTGCCTATGTGTATTTGAGAAGAAATCGCATACAAAGTTAAAATCGAATTCATGAATGGTAGTAATGTTTTTGTTACTCATTGTCATCATGTGTATAGCATACACGTCGAAGCATCACACAATGCTTTCGTTATTGTACGCAGATAAAAAAATAATAATTATGATAATAAAGATACACTCCCGAAAAGAAATTATTCGAGAGCAAACGAAGGGACAATCTGTACAAATAAACTACAGATTGCTTACTACACCAAATCCGATTTTAATACGATATTTAACATGCCACAAAGATAAATCATATTTTATTAAGGGCCAAAGATGTTGTCAATAAAATATAATAGAACAAATTTCGTCGCTGTTATTTTCGCTGTGGCGAAATTTGCTTTGTTTTTATTGCTTTATTCCTGCAATTACGGCTTGTTCTGTTTTCTCAAGCAGCTCTTCAAAGTCGTATTCGCTTACTTTTATAGGCGGGTGAACGGTAAACGTCAAGTGGTTGCACAGTCCTAGAGGGAACGAACCGTATCTGAACATTTTCCACGAATTATTGATAGTTACAGGCACTACATACGCATTGGGTGCATATTTGCATAGCATCTTCATACCACTTGCGGCAAATTTCCGGGGCTTACCGTTTTTAGAGCGGGTACCTTCTGGAAAAATCACCGCCGAACGGCAATTCGTTTCTATATACTGTCCCATCTTCTTCAGAGCGGGCAATGCCTGTTTCGGGTTCTTACGGTCTATCAGTACCGAACCGCCGTGATTCAGATTGTAAGATACACTGGGAATCCTTCTTCCCAACTCAATCTTACTCACAAACTTGGGATGAAACTTTCTGAAAAACCATACGAAACCCATGATGTCGAATATGCTCTGATGGTTCGATGCAAATATAAACGGATGACCTTCAGGTATCAACTCTATGTTTTCTACCTTCGACGTTGAAAATGTAAAACAAAGCGTTTTCAACAAGAAGAAACCCAAATAGTCTACACTTTTCTTGTGAGCACCATACCCAAACCAATTTAGACAAACCCACTGAATAGGATGAAACAGGCAGATAGTGAACAAAAAGGCAATACAGGCAAGTAATGATAGAGGGTACGATAATAGCTTTTTCATCTTTGGTAATTTTGTGTAAAAGTAAGATTTTAATCGATACGCTCCACTATTTACCGCGTTAAAATCTATGCTTCGCTCTTATTTCAAACCCAAATTGTCACTACCCTACTTCTCTCTTTTTTCTTCTCAAGTAAAGAAAGCAACCTTTTATATATAGGCTTTCCCGTAAAATATGTACTTTTGGCATCGTGAAACTTTTGTGTGTAGTCAAAACAAAGTAACACCATTCGCGCTGAAATCTAAAATGAATTCAGCTTTTTATTTTTTCACTTTCTAATAGTTTTACAGTGTAGCAATGATCTCGAATAAAATAAATAAACTTTTGTGAAACTTTTTATTATTATCGTGCGTCTAATAAGTCAAACATACTAACTCAATGTAATATGAAAATTAAAACTATTGTAGCAGCAGCCACATTGACTCTGCTTGCTGCACCGATCGGTGCGCAGACTTTGAAATCCGGTATCGACAAATCAAATTTGGATACAAGTACCAAGCCCGGAGACAATTTCTATCAATATGCAGCGGGAGGATGGTTGAAGGCTCATCCGCTCGACGCACAACATCCCATGAACGGTGCTTTTGTCGATCTCGAAGAGCAGAACAACGATCGCATCCGCACTGTCGTAGAAAGCTATGCCAATACGCCTCAAAAGCAAGGTACGGTAGGACAGAAAATAGGCGATCTATATAGTTTGTATATGGATACCGCACGTCTCAACCGCGAAGGATACAATCCGATTAAACCCATACTGAAGCAAATCTCAAGCATCAACAACCGCAAGCAATATGCCAAGGCGATGGTCGATCTGAGTGTGAGAGGTTATGGTACGATGATGTTCGGATTCGGGCTGGATCTCGACTCTAAGGACTCCAATCGTTATCTTGTCAGTATCAGTCAAGGTGGCATAGGCCTCGATCCTGAATACTTCACTCACCCTAACGAACAACAGAAGGCTGTCATTAAGGCATACAAGAGCAAAGTGAAAGATTTTCTTAAGATGGTAGGCAATAGCGACATGGAAGCCGAACGCAAAATGCAGGCTATCTTTGCGATAGAAGAGCAGATTGCAAAAGTCAGCTACGATCAGATTAAACAACGCGACCCACAGGCCAACTACCATAAAATGAGTTGGAACAAATTGTTGAAAGATTTTCCCGGTATTGACTGGAATTATATCGCCAAATCAAATTTCTATCCTGCTATCGACAGTGTCAACGTAGGTCAACCCGAACCCATACTCGAAGTGCAGAAGATTCTTGCCCATACCGACCTCAGCGCATTGAAAGCATATATGGAATACAGCGTCATCTCTGCTTCGGCAGGGCATATATCTCTCAATTTCTTCAATCGCAACTTCGAATATAACAAGATCGTTTATGGCATACAAGAGCAACAGCCGCGTTGGAAGTACGGACTCTCTTTTGTTCAGGGATTGCTGGGCGAGGCTATCGGCAAACTCTATGTCGCAAAGTATTTCCCCGAAAGCAGTAAGAACCGCGTGCTCGAGTTAGTGAAGAACCTTCAACAGGCTTTGGGCGAACGCATTCAGGCTACTACATGGATGACGGATGTTACCAAGAAGAAAGCCCTCGAAAAGCTCAATGCCTTCCGTATCAATATCGGATATCCCGACAAATGGCAGAATATGGATACTGCAGTCGTAGTGAATAAGAATAAAAACCTATGCGAGAATCTGGAGAATCTCAATATTATCTTAGCCAAATATGAAGTAGCAAAGCGTTTTGGTAAGTCGGTCGACAAGGAAGAATGGTTCATGACTCCTCAAACGGTGAATGCCTACTATAGTCCTCAATTCAATAGCATCAACTTCCCCGCAGCTATTCTTCAGGCTCCGTTCTTCGACCCCGAAGCCGACGATGCAGCCAACTATGGCGGTATAGCAAGTGTCATTGGACACGAGATGAGCCACGGATTCGACGATCAGGGTTGCCAATACGACAAAGACGGTAACCTCAACAATTGGTGGACCAAAGAAGATAAGGCCAATTATGATAAGCGCACCAAAGTACTGGTCGATTGGTTCTCCGATAAAGAAGCAGCTCCGGGATTGAAAGCTAACGGCGAAAAGACGCTTGGCGAAAACATTGGCGACAACGGTGGTCTCAACGTAGCTTTCCTGGCATTCCAGAATCAAATGAAGAAAAGTCCTCTGGGCGATAAAGACGGATTCACGCCCGAGCAGCGTTTCTTCCTCTCCTATGGCAGAATATGGGCCAGCAACGTAGCCCCCGCTTTCATCGGCTATATTGTCAATTCAGACGTACATTCGCCTAACAGTCTGCGTGTGAATGCAGCTCTACCGATGATCGATGCTTGGTATGATGCTTTCGGCATCAAAGCCGGCGACAAGCTCTATCTGTCGCCCGACAAACGTGCACATATCTGGTAATAAGATATATTTCAATTAGGCAAGGTCTTTCATCCCTCTTTGTGGATGAAAGACCTTGTTTGTTTTTCAAACTAAATTTACGAGAATCGATAAGTCTATTTACCCGATCTTTTTATATCTTTGACGATCTTATAACAAACAAACTGACAATGAAACAAAAAGTATTATTCATTTTGCTCAACGACTATGCTGATTGGGAGGGCGCCTATCTTGCCTCATGCCTGCGAAGGGGAGTCATGGACGGAAGTCCCGTACCATACGAAGTCAACACGGTAGCTCCTACGCTGGATATCGTCACTTCATTGGGCGGTTTCCATACCGTGCCCGATTATTCGTTCGATACCATGCCGAGCGATTATGCAGCCCTCGTGCTCATTGGCGGTATGCAGTGGGATAGTCCCGAGGCACAGCTCGTTGTTCCAATCTTAGAGCGGGCCATAGCGCAGCACAATATTGTCGGAGCCATTTGCAACGGTGCATCGTTTATGGCAAGACAGGGTTTTCTCAATAGTGTGCGGCATACAGGCAACGGCATCGAACAGCTCCGCTTATGGGGTGGAGAGGTTTATACCAACGAGGCCGGATTCGTAGAGCGTCAGGCAGTGAGCGATCAGCGCATTGTGACGGCCAATGGAACTGGTGCCATCGAGTTCACCCGCGAATTGCTTCTACTACTCCAAGCAGACACCGCAGAGCGGATCTCCCAATATTATAATTTCTGCAAAAACGGATTCTTCAAAGATTAAGGAATTGGTCTTTCAGATTTTCATCGTTCAGAGAAAGTAGAAACGTTTTTAACGGTTTATCTCAACCATTCTTATGTAGATTCTCGAAAAGTATTTAAAATGAAGAGGACAATTCCAACATCAGTTGCGCAGGCTATTTTATTATTAATATTACCAGTTATAATAATATCCCCCGTTTTTCTTATCTTTAGAGATTATATTACAAATGAATTATTTGAAATTTTATTTATATTCTTATATACCTTTACTATACTATTGGTAGTCTGGATTAAAAATGGAAGCTTTGCCTATACAAAAATAAGCGGTATATTGGATGGAGAAAAAGCCAAAACGGCTAAGAATACTCTGTTTCTTTTGGCTATCATTTCAATAATTGTGATAAGGTTCGGTATAAACATAAAAAATCTTTCTTTCAGAACTCCTACAGATAGTATTCCATATCATGCCCCTTCCTATCTATTGTTCTTTTCAGCCGTTCTATTTGGACCTATTTTGGAAGAAGTTATTTTTAGAAAAATTATATTGACAGGGCTATTATCTCGTTATTCTCCTTTTAAAGCAATCATTTATACTTCTCTCCTATTCGGTTGTATGCATTATCATCCTATACAGTCTATTGTACAAGCATTTTTTGCAGGAATCATATTAAGTATTGTTTTTTATGCTTCCGGAAAGCTCTGGATTTGTATTCTATTTCATAGTTTTGCCAATATATTGGGATTCGCTTTTAGCTATCTTAGAAGCATACCCAAACTTCAATTTCTTCACAATAATGATTACAAAATAATCAGTTCTATCTTGTGTTCCATACTCATTGTATATCTGATAAAGCGTATGTATGATATTCTCAGTCTTTCAACATCAAAAAAAGGTGTCAATGAGCGCAGATAATGTCTCAACAGTTTATTAATTTATTAAGATCAAACAATTGTAATTATAGAAAAGTATAAACGAAGAAAAAAATGCAACCGGTGTTAGTTTAGAGCAACTAAAACGCAATATCCAATTGAAGGCCAAAAATGGCATAGACTTTATATTTGCAGCCAGTATCACCTGGCTTGGAATATTTTTAATTTGGAAGTATGTCGACAATGTCGACAGCTCTTCTTACAATAAGAGTGTACTTACATTTATTTTTGGTTCAATTCTAATACCGTTGGCATTGGGCTTCTCTAAAGTGCTAAAAACTACTTGGAAAATAAAGAACAACCCATTACAGTCCTTAGGACTTTGGCTGAATTTTGCACAACTCATTTATTTCCCGTTTCTGATCTTTATTTTGATTAAATATCCGGACTATTTTATCATGACTTATGCCATCATTACCGGTGCACATCTTTTCCCCTATTCCTGGTTCTACGACGAAATGGGATATGCCATTGCTGCGATTACCATTTCTGTAGGTTCTATGTTGATGGCCATATTCATAAATACAAGTAGCCTTTTCTATATTCCAGCTTTCACCGCATTCATCCTTTTGTTGCTTGGAGTATGGATTCTCATAAGATATCAAAGACTAAAGAGAGAATAATCGTTTTTCCCCATCCGTAGGCACTCCAGTAAGAAGGAGCAACAACAAAACCTTCTTATCAATCAAATCCGTGAACTGATTATTTAGTTTATTCATGTTATCAGTTCCATAAATTCTATTCAATGGCAGTAAATGACTCCTCCTATCAGCATAGATGGCATGGGTACAAAGAACTTGTAAAATCTGCTATTAACAGAGGTGTGAATGGTATACCATTCCATTTTCGGTCTTTCCTTTATTTTGGCAGACAAGATGGTACAATTATCAATGACGGCTATTAATGAGTAAATACAGTTTATGTCAACTATTTACGGTAAACGGCATCCAGCGTCTGTCCGTCCTTGTTTTTCCACTTCGTCCAACCATTGTTGCTGCTACCTGTACAGAATTCGGCAGCCGTGCTCGGACTCGAAAATGTTTTGTCCGATTCCAACACGAGCTTACCGTCTTTCATCGAGGCATATTCCACTATCAATTTATCTCTCTTTTCTCGCCATTGCAGCGACGGAAGCGAATCTTTCGCCAGTATACTGTCTCTTAGTACCGTAAAATCTGTAGCGTTGTAGATGCCTTTTGCATCGCAGGTTCGTGTCTTGATGTAGAAAACATGCTCTTCTTGCACCGCCTCTACAGCATCGAATATATTGCATCCGGTGAACGTCGCCAGAAACTTAACATCTTCAAAAAACTCGTCCATCGCATTTCTTTGATATTCCGGAAGATTCGGAGCTTTGGGCGTTTGCTTGTTTTCGTTCAGCACAAACGTGTTTGCCTCTTTGGCATCTGCAATAGCTCGATGCTCCAAGTATTGCACATCCGCTTTTGTTATATTTTCGTCTTTTGCCACGAATACCAAAGCCCTTTGCCAAAAGGTCTTTTTGCTTTCATGGTCTTTCACCCGTTCTCTGAAGTTCTCTGTTTCGCCTATATAAGCCTTAGGCTTGGCGTTATCGTCCTCGCCCAGCAATACATACAATGCCGGCTTTTGCAGCTCTTCGCGGTCATCCAGAATGGCACGATTAGGCCGTGGAATGATATACATTTTGCAAAGGCTATTGCTGATGAATACGTATTGTGTCCCCTTAGGGTCACCATCTATCAAGTAGGTTGTTATTGTTTTGCCCATGGCTATTAATTGTCTATAATATGGTTAAAGTCGCTTCTGGCTTTGGAATATTAAATATTCCTTCTTCTTTTATTACAACATATATTTTATTCCGTACATCCAGCTTTTGTTTTTCATCAAGATCTGTTTCGTTTAAAAAGATGTTTTTAACTTTCTCTCTTTTATTAAAAAGTTTTTCATTGAATAAAGTTGATATATTATCATCATCCCACCAAAAAATGATGAGCTTTATATCTTTTGCCAAATTTTTTCCTATAAGCTTCCACCATGTCTTATCTGTATCTCCTATTGACATACCATAAATACAGATAATGCCTGCATTGTTTATTACATTTTCGCAGCCATCATCAACCATGTGTCCTGCAATATTGTTATTTTGTGGTTTGACTATCATGTCTAGAAGTTCGCTACTTCTAAATTTAGTATTTAATATTTGATCTTCATTATCGACTCCCAATACAAATCTGTCATCGGTATATCCGTGTATGTGATTTATAGGATTTATATATAATCTTCTGCGCCCAGATACATCAATATTTATTCCATTGCCATCAGAATGTAATAATGCTTCTAACGTTCTAGTATAATTAAACGTTATAAAATAGATATAATCCAAACTTATATTTATATCTTTATTTTTATTCTGGATAAATTCATTTACTTGTCTTTTTTCTCTTTCAACAAGATATTGAGCGGGGTCTCTAAAAGTTCCAATGAAATCATTACGTTCGGAATCAGATAATTCTCTCTTTAATTCTTGACTTTTTAAGTATTCTATAAGTTTTTCCCTGACATTTTCAAACATCTTTTGATAAGTCTCTTCAGAATCTACTTTTTGCGAATACTCGCCAAATCTTTTTTCTAGATCAGCCCAGCTGTTGATATCATCCTTTATTGCTTCTTTTAGTGACTTAATATAATCAAAATCATCTGCTTTAGGAGTATAGGCATTCTCATAAAAATCTTTGTATTGTGTTTTTAATTTATACTTTACATCAAGACCATTTCCTATTAAATAAACAATATTCATATTTCTAACTAAACTTTTATATAATACTATCTTTTATTTTTATTCCATTGGTTTTATCATCGATTCAATAAATGCTATTTCGTCTGATGATAAATCGTATTTGTGATATAATTCCTCATCTGTCCACTGCTTTGAAAAATCTTGAATTGGAACGAGTCCAAAATTAGCCTTTGCCAACTGCTGAGTAGAAGTTAATTGTGCTATTAGAAATCTTATAAATTTAGTTTTAAAATAGTTATATAAGTTTAAGGCCTCTTTTTGGGAATCAAAATGGTTAATAACTAAATAAGTTTCTGAGCATATCTCACTCGGCGAAAGAATTTCCAATGTTGATATTATTCTTTTCCTTCCATCCTTGTCTGCTCTTCCCGCATGATCGTATGTTAGACGAGAAGTAATTACTTTCCATTTATCCACCATATTTTTACCTGTTACAACCAATGAACGTTTATAAAGTCCCTTTCCCCCACTGTATCTTAAAGCGATATCTCCAATTTCAGTTGGTTTTATATTTGTAGGTAGACCAAAAGGCTTTCTGGAACTTACTATTGTATCAAAAAAAACTTTTTCTTGGTTTGTCACTTTTTTTATTATTGACAAAGCTCCCGAGTCTCTAATAAATTTTTTATATTCAGACAAGTTGCGTTTTTGTTTTATTGCTCTACCGTTATTATTATTTATAACTGTGCATAGACCTGAATACGCCTTATCCCATAAAAAATAGCATATCCCTCCTGCAATATCCACTCCTTTAAAACAATCATTAGAATTCGTGTAATCAACTAATTTACGCATACTGGTATCATTTAGCATGCTTGTCCGAAAATCATCTAATCCTTTCCCTCCATTATACCATTTAGCTGGCATAATCATTGATATATAATTTGGCTTTATTTTTTTTGCTATATCTACGAAATAGTTATAAATAGGTTTTGCACTTGCATTATTTCCTCCATCCATCACTTGATATGGTGGATTACCAACTATTGCATTGAATTTCATATTTTCATTGTCATTTACTTTCCAATAAGTTTTACCATTCTTTACTTTCTCAATGAAATGTTGTGGCTTATTGGTTATCTGATTAATTAAATCTTCAAAATATCTTGTATTTACTTTCGCATTACGAAAACCTATTAAAGTCCGTTTCGTAATACTTTTGGCCATTGTGGTTTTACATACCACAAAAACATTTTCTTTCACAGTCATATCCCATAGTGCCAACTTCTGTTCCGAGCTTAATACGCCACATGAATTCTGCTCTATTGCAAGGCGGGAGCGATAGATACTATACGTTACGTAAAGAGGATAAAGACCCGATTTTGAATTTATCTCCAATACCCTTGATTCCGGATTAAAAACATTGGGAGTTACTTCTCCGTGTTCAATGTATGCCGGTTCTTCTATTGTATGGGTATTGGTTTCATCATAAAATTTATATCCACCCAGACAGTCACCAAGGTGCATATTAACCACACGCCATGGAGTAAGTACGGTTTCTTTGTCGGGATTTCGAAAAGTGTTGAAAATTGCCGTTATCCGTTCAATGCGTTCTTCAATGCTCAATCTGTCTGCAACTTTGGCCATCGAACGTATACGTTTGCCCGCTGCACAGAATATCTCCGGATCGTAATATTTCTTGAATTTATTGAATCGCTGTTTAGTTACTCCTTTGGGCATAAACTCTTCCCACGACTGCGGGTCGATAAGATTGACAAAATTCTCTATCGTTATATCTTCATCTTCATTATTTAGTTCTGCACCATAGATAAGCAATGGCATGCGTATAGATATTCCACGAAGAATAGAGATTGCATTATCACGATTCTTTTTTTTCTCTTCTTTATCTTTCAACAGTCTTTTTTCCTCTTCGGACAGGGGCTCATTCTTTCGTCTCTTCTTCTCTGCATTCTCCTGTTCCTCATATTGTTCGTCAGTAAATCCTTGATTGTTTATATCTATATCATTGGTCTTTGCCATCGCTCTGGTACTACCGATGACTCCTTTTAGTTCTTTAAACTCATTCAATTCTATATCTGTAAGTTTCATCAGCTTATCGTTGTATAGATAGCCATCCTCAAAACCATTGCGAACTACCCGCTCTATATAAGCTTTTTTAAGTTGCTCAAGCATTTTGGGCACATCATAAGGTTTCATTTGTGAGCCTTCAACCGATATGATAGGGCAAAAGTTAAGAAATTCACCCATAATATCACGATCTTTTTGCGATGTTTTTCCCGCCTTGGATGATATTTTGGCTGTTTCGGCTATGACTTTTAATGTTCTGTCGGGAGCAAAATCGAATACATAGCATTCTTCTTTCATCCGTCCATTGATTGTTGCAGGTGTCTGTACGCGGAATATAGTCTGCATATAGTTGGAGGCTGATGTGCTGAAAGAGCCCGAAAGCATCAGTACAGCAGTCCATGCCTTCACACTTACACCAGTCGTGAGACGACCACAAGATAAAGTAATAGTATATGTTTCTTCTGGATTCGGACCTATAGCCTTTTCTACAGCTTGCAATGCATCGCTGCTTTCTTCTTCTTCATCACCATTGCCGGCTACGTTTACAATATGAAAATGCTGGAACACTTCGTGTTTTTGCAGCAAAGAGCTCAAGGCTTTAGCCTCTTTTACTCCCGGAACGAGCCATAAGGTATGCCGAAAGTTCTTTCTATATTCATCATTTGAGAATGGATAACAGTTATATTTATCATTCTTACTCAATAGATTAAGAAAAGCCAGCACATCTCTTTCATGTATAAAGTTCCCGTTTTCATTTGTTCTGAAGAATTCTCGAAAGTTGAAAGCCACGTCTTCATCAATATATTCATGCAATAGTTTTCCTAAGTTGTAGGTATAGATATTCAAACATGGAAGCAGAGCATAAGGGTTAGGGTCTCCGAAATGTGTTTTATCCCATTCCTTTTTGGCTCGTTGTTCCATCACGTAGTCCCATGTATAAATTTCGTCTTCCTTAAAATCGTCAAACAGATTGAATGGGGTACCCGAAAGTCTTAACACCTTCGTGTCTTTCTTCGTTAACTCTTTCATCACAGCTTTGCCCAATTCTGTCTGCGTACCTTCATGAGCTTCGTCTACTATAATTAGATTCCATGGAGTAGAAAACACTTTGTGATTTTTATTAAAGTTCCCCCCTACTTGTTCTGAACCACGAAGGTCTTGCATAGAAGCAAAATAAACATATCTATTACCCTTTTTCGCTCGCTGTTCTAAAGTATCGAACGTATCGCCATTATTCTTTGAACCATAAGTATAATTGGGACTATCATAAAATATCTTTCCAAAATCTTCAAACCATCCATTGTCTACTACCGGCCTGTGCGTGAGTATCAACGTACGACAAAAAGACATATCTTTTATTACTTGTAACGCTGATAGTGTCTTTCCGAAACGCATTTTTGCATTCCAAAGCATTTGATTACTTCTTTTGAATTGCTTTTCCGTTTGACTTATTGCATCAAGTTGTTCCGGTCTGAAAACAATAGGAGACATTTCATTAGATATCTCGGCTATATTCAGCGAATTTCGACCTTCTTTGACAGCAGCAATTGCATGTTTTACCGTTTCTAAATCAGTAACAAACCATTCATTGGCATTTGCCTCTTTATTAAATTCCTTTTTCTTAATACCCGAACGTTCCAGCACTTCATGCACTTCCTTATCATTGAAAGAACATAAAGAACCTTTCTTGTTATAAATGGTCAATTCTGTATATAACAAATCATAGGCTATACCTGCGGTTTGTGTATATTGATTAATGCGTTTCTTTGCTGCTAGGTTCAGCGACTTGCTGTTGGGCGATAATCCAAATACTGTTTCGTCGTCACATGTTGCTTCTCCAACTTTCAGGCAGCCTTTATGTGCTTCGTCATTGATACGAAAGACATAAATCAACTTTAATTTTAGAGATGACGTGAATTTCATTTGTTCGTTATTTAAGAAGGTCTATAAATTTTATTTTCTTTCCCATTTGTCCTGTCTTTGGCTCTTTGGCACGCCAATCTTTTATCAGACAATAAATGCCATTATGATAACGGATGTCATCTATAGAACAACCTTTGCATGGAATTAATGTTTCATCTGAAGTTCCAAACAAACTTTTCTGACCGTCTTTTTTTGGATGACATGAATTGGGTACTACTCCTTTTAAGCCATCCATTTGCCATACATTCCAAGATATGATGTAGCCAATGTACATAATGGATTTTAAAAGGGGCTTTTTGCCAAACTTATATTTGTAATAATCAATAAAGGTATACAACATTGCTTCTCTCGCCAATAACAGATTGTCGCCTTGCCATTCGTAAGCATATATACTTTTATAAGCGTTCTGCACTGCTTCCAACCACTCACCTGAAGTATTAACATTCTCACTAATGACTCGAAGTTTTCTATCAAGTAGACCTATGCGCCGTTCTATTGGTATAGGTTCACCAGTAGTCGTATCATATCTACTCACAATATATGGCGCTTCACCACATGTTATTTCCAAACGACAATCTTTTACGTAGTCTTTCCATGTCTTATCTTTAGAAAATGTTATTTTGTCAGCGTTTACTATCCATGAGTGTATTCCGTCTTTATTTATAGACTCTGTATTAAAGACATTTTTCCTGCCAAACCATGCATCATCTATCAGATTATTTTGGCAATTGCACATCCATGAGGGAGTAAAGACCTCTGCTTTATCTCTCACACGCATTGTTTGTTCTGCTTTCGTCTTTTTCACACGTGGCCTTATCAAGTTGCCATGTTTTCCAGTGACATGCTCAATGGTTATTTCATCATTTATTTGAAATCCTTCTCCCAATGACACATAATTATCTGTCGCCCAAAAGATGTTATTTCTAGTTGTACGATCAAATAATAATAGGCTGAGCAAATTTCTATCTATTTTGAGTATATTGTTCTCTTTTATATCAACAAGGTCTCTTGAAACCATTATTATACTTTCTTTTTCTATGTATTTCTAATATCTTCACAAATATAAGAAATATATTTTTAGAATAGGACAAATAGAGTTCTAAACTTTTTGTATTATTCTCAAGCAACCCATTTATACCTCTCTCCCTCTAAAAAAGCCCGTAGCTCTAAAGAGGGCGGCCTCTTCATATAATATTTATACAAGTCATCCGCTTTAGTTGTCCGAAAAAAGGATAACAGGCAAGTAGTGACCAACAAGGCGCATTTGTCAACTGCTATCGGGATAAAGCGTGCAACGCATTGATACACAGCCAGAAATTCGTATGGATGAAAATATATTTTCGTATGGACGAATTTTCATTTTCATAAGGACGAACTTTTATTTTCGTCCTTATCATTTTTGAGGAATGCGGATGATATTTGCACGGCAGCATAAGAGGTGATAAATAATGCCTTTATTTTAGTTGCGATTTGTTGCAATGTTTTACTATGCTTGTATGTGCTCGCGGTGCTTTTCCTTAGGGACTTTTTGTGTTTTTTTACTTTGTCAATATTTAGTACTATCATTATGATAGTACAATAATATCCTTTATATTTACAAATAAAAAA
>Ga0183101_1001058_pt1 | contig 28405 bp, 20 predicted proteins | sample Biomet3_FD_127790 | JGI IMG/M metagenome (GOLD analysis project Ga0183101, IMG submission 127790) | Microbial communities from bioreactor (seeded with sewage sludge) at LBNL, California, USA - Biofuel metagenome 3 | ecosystem: Engineered > Bioreactor > Anaerobic > Unclassified ...
GTACCTATTGTGGTTTACATCTTTTTAACCACGAAGAACACTAAGAAACTCAAAGAAAAAAATGCTTAGTGCCTCTTCGTGCCTTTGTGGTTTATTTTTTTTAACCACTAAGAACACTAAGAATCACAAAGAAAAAAAATACTTAGTGCCTCTTCGTGCCTTTGTGGTTTACATCTTTTTAACCACTAAGAGCACTAAGAATCACAAAGAAAAAAATACTTAGTGCCTCTTCGTGCCTTTGTGGTTTACATCTTTTTAACCACTAAGAACACTAAGAAAACACAAAGAAAAAGAATAGCTTAGTGCTCTAATGTGCCTATTGTGGTTCAGAAAAAGCAGTAGGCAGTATGCAGTTGAGCGAAGCGAAGTCCCGGTATAGAGTCGCTTAGGAGGAACGACTTAGCGAATCTTAATCGGGATAGGCAGTCAACCCCGGAATACGATTGCAGATTTATTATTTATTTTCTATGTGCTCTGATGTGCCTATTGTGGTTTACATCTTTTTAACCACTAAGAACGCTAAGAAACACAAAGAAAAAAATACTTAGTGCCTCTTCGTGCCTTTGTGGTTTATACTTTTTTAACCTCTAAGAACACTAAGAAACGCAAAGAAAAAAATACTTAGTGCTCTAATGTGCCTATTGTGGTTTACATCTTTTTTTAACCACTAAGAGCACTAAGAATCACAGAGAAGTTTTCAACCCTTGATTTGTATGATTAATAGAAACTAAATATTATCGTATAATCGGATTTGAACAACTCACGAACAAAATACAGATTTTGCTGTGTTTATATTATCATCAGCGTTTATTCGTGTAATTCGTGTCATAATCTTTTATCCGTTCAATCTATTCAATCCATTCAATCCGCATAATCCGCATCCTATTTTACTTAAATCCAATAAGCTAAGCTATGGTTTAATTGCTTACATAAATCATTTAAATGATTAAGGATTATTTTTTAATGATTAAGTTTAATTGCTATTATCCTGAACTTTTAAATGGTTAAGGATTATTTTTAAAATGATTAAGGTTTAATTGCTATTATTCTGAATTTAAGTTGTTAGAATGTTTTTCTACTCCCCTTTCTTAAAAATTTTTCCTGCCGGAGAACCCGGAATAAAAATAGAAAACGGGTCTTATTCCTATGAAAAGCTTACATTTTTAAGAATATTGCAAACGTAACAATACTTTTTTTACTTTTTGTTGTATTATTTGACTTATGTCAAAGGAAATGTCGTGTAATATATCTTATTTTGCTAAAAATTTCATTACAAAAGAAAATAATTAAATTCTTCTAAATCATTAATCAATTTTAACAAAATGAAATATCCATAAGGGCTATGCTCATACCAACCGAGAATAATATTTTATGGATATTCCATGTGACCAATAAATTAAAAATTAATAACACATGAAATAACCATGAGCGATAAATGGCACACCAACCGAGGATGAATAAAAAACTATTAACTTTACGTTGTGGAACCGTAAAGATAATATACGATGAAGAAACAAGAAATTACATTCGTTCAGGTTGTAAAAGTTGGCTGTGGTATTGATGTACACAGAGACATCATCGTAGCCACTATACGTAAGAGCAATTATGAGTATGAAACTCGTGAATTTGGCGCTTACACAAGTTCTTTGAAAAGTTTGAGAGATTGGTGCAAAACAGAAGAAGTTACACATGTATGCATGGAAAGTACAGGTGTTTACTGGAAACCAGTTTTTAATGTTTTGGAAGAGGATTTTGAAATAATATTAGTCAATGCTCGCCATGTTAAGAATGTTCCAGGTCACAAGACAGACAAAAAAGATAGTGCATGGTTGAGTAAACTATTATTAAGTGGATTGCTAAAAGGTAGTTTTATACCACCCTGCGACATCAGGGAGCTTCGGGATTTAGTTCGTTACAAGAAAAAAGTAGTAGCCCAGGCAGCAAGCGAAAAGAACAGAATTATTAAGATACTGGAAGATGCTAACATAAAACTTTCGAGTGTTTTAAGCAATGTGGATGGAGCTGTTGGTACAAAAATTATCAATAGTTTGATCGAAGGGCAAACCGATGTAGAGGTGTTATTAAAGTTTTATCATGGCAAAATGAAAGTAAGCAAAGCAGAATTCAGGAAGGCACTTGAAGGAAGAATAACCAAACATCACCGTTTTATGCTTCAGTTGCACAAAGATAGTATTGCTGATAAAGAACGCTTAATAGCCCGTATTGAAACAGAAATAGACGAAGCGACCAAAGCCTATCAGGTAGAAATAGATTTGCTACAAACAATACCAGGCGTTGGAAAAGATAGTGCAATCAGTATTATTAGTGAAATTGGAGTAGATATGAGTAAGTTTCCCAATGATAATCATTTAAGCAGTTGGGCGGGAATGAGTCCAGGCAATAATGAAACTGGAGGTAAAAAAAAACAGCAAAAACAATCTATGGAAACAAATATTTACAAAGCACATTAGTAGAATGTGGCTGGGGAGCAACCAGGAAAAAAGATGGCTTTTTAAAGCGAAAATATGAAAGCCTTGTTGGAAGGCGTGGTAAGAAAAAAGCACTTGTAGCCGTAGGGCATAAAATTATTGTTGCATCTTACCATGTTATTAAAGACAAACAGGCATATCAAGAACCAACTTTACATAACAATCCCAAAAGAATGAATAAACAAATTCGAAATTATTTGAATAAGCTTAAAGAATTGGGACTGGAAACTACAATAATAGAATTATTGCAAGAAAAAACAAAAGGTCGTTTTTTTACTGAGTAACTTTTATAGTATCTCGAAAATGAAATTGACTAAGTTCTCTGAAAAAGAGAGCACTCAAGTTTAAGCACCAACCGATGTTACCAATTCCTGACAAAATCAGGATGGAGTACGAACATGAAAATTTATTCTCTTAAACTTGTCTTTTTATTATATTATTGAAATTAAACAAGATAACAAAATTTATACAAATGAAAAAAATTTCGATTTTATTCGTAATCTTAATGGCTTCTATAGCTGTTAACGCAACCATTTGGCGGGTTAATAATAACCCTGGAATTACTACTTATACTAGCTTTTCGGAAGCCCAAAGCGTTGCTGCCAATGGTGATACTCTTTATATCGAAGGCTCTCTCGTCAGTTATGGCGATATTTTCGTAACAAAACAATTAACAATTATAGGACCGGGCTATTTTTTAACACAAAATCCTCAAACACAAGCAAACCCTGTTATTGCTCAATTTGAAAAAGTCAAATTCAATGAAGGTAGTTCCTTTTCAATACTTTCGGGTATTGTTGTAAATGGAAGTACTTATATTAATGTTGGAAATATACTGATTAAAGGAAATTTTTGCAATGGGGGTATTGTGTTAAATTCTAATCTTAATCATGATTCAATTTCAAATATTTTTATTTTCAATAATTGGATTAATACTGGAAGTGATTATTGGGGAGGTATTTCTAGTGGTGGGGGCGTAAATAATAATGTAATAGTAAGCAATAATTATATAGGCGGCACGTATACATTTTTAATGAATGGCTCTTGTACCTGTATTATTAATAATAATATATTGAGATTTGGATCACACCTAATTAGTAATTCAACCTTTTCAAATAACATTCAATTAGAGGGTGGTTCAAACCCGTCTGACAATTATTATTATAACAATATAGGAAGCGGTACCCAATTTCCAAATAATAACGGCAATCAACAGAATGTTGATATGTCGCTTGTATTTGTAGGTGCAACCGGCAACAGTACTGATGGTAAGTATCAATTAAAACCGGGGTCTCCTGCAATTGGAGCTGGAAACGATGGAACAGATTGTGGAATGTTTGGTGGTACCATGCCATATGTTTTATCCGGTTTGCCGCAAATACCTGCCATATATGAAATTGATATGCCAGCTTCTGGAAATAATGTTAGCGGAATAAATGTTACTGTAAAAGCAAAAAGCCACTAACAATTATGAAAAAGCTATTTTTTGTAATTTTATTATTGGGTAGCTATGCCTCATTTGCTCAATATGGGCTTATTGATAAAAAATATTTTATCGAGCAATGGTTCTATACTGATAGTTTACCATACATTAGCTATGATAACAACATTGGATTGCAGCCTAATGCGAATTTATCTAACTTGACAAAATTGGAATATTTTATTGATATTGATCCAGGTATAGGAAATGGTATTTCTGTTTCCGTTACCCCGTCACCCGATATTACTCAAAATATCAATATTGCGCTAAATAATATATCTAATGGAATGCACACATTTTATGTTAGGGTAAAAGATGCCAATGGAAAATGGAGTTTAACAAATACACGGCTGTTTTATCATTTTTCCACCAAGGATACTTCCCTAAGAAAACTTGAGTATTTTATTGATATCGACCCGGGATTTGGAAATGGAAATCAAGTTACTTTTTCACCGGCTTCTAATATTACAAAAAACTTCACCATTCCATTAACTACTACGTCAGAGGGCTTTCACACACTATATATCCGAGCAAAGCAAAGTAACGGGAGCTGGAGTATTGTACAATCGGCTGCATTTTATAGAATGAAGAATGAAGCAACACAAATATCAAAATTAGAATATTTCATTGATGCCGACCCGGGTTTAGGGATGGGAATAGATATACCTGTTGTACAGCCATCGTTATCTATATCGCAATCATTTATTGCCGATCTAAGTTGTTATCCGGTAGGAGAGCATATAATATATTTCCGGGTTCGTGATAATGATGGAAAATGGAGCTTAACCAATATTGAACCAATAATAATTAACTATATGCCGCCGTTTATTACTATTATTGGTTCAACTTCACTATGCGAAGGCGAAACTGTGTTGCTTAAAGTTCCATCAACTGCCGGAAGAGCATATCAGTGGCTTAGAAATGGGACTCTTATTTCTGGTGCTATCGATTCCATGTATATTGCATTTCAAAGTGGTGCTTACCAGGCAATAATTAATCATCAAAATATTTGCCAGGATACGACATCTATTGTACAAATCAATGTAAGTCCATTGCCTGGAACGGCCGGAACGATTACTGGTTCAGCTATTGTCTGTCAGGGACAAAATAATGTAAATTATTCCGTCCCGGTTATTTCTAATGCAACAGGATATGTCTGGTCGGTTCCTGCTGGTGCTAATATTGTTTCCGGAAATAATTCCAATTCCATTACTATCAATTTTTCCTCAATGGCTTCTTCGGGAAATATATCGGTTTATGGAACTAACGATTGTGGTAATGGAACCGTATCATCTCCTTATTACGTTACTGTAAATCCATGTGGTGTTACGGTAAGTGGTACGGTTACTTATCCCAATACCAACAATACACCTTTAGATAATGTAACAGTAAGCCTAATAGCCAGTTCTGGCTCTATCGTAAGCACAACCACCACCAACGTTAATGGTAATTACTCTTTCACAGGTGTTGCTACCGGCAATTATTCGTTGAATGTTTCTATATATAAACCTTGGGGAGGGGTCAGTGCAGCAGATGTTCTCTTATATAAAAAATACATCGCTGGCATCTCAGTTCTTAATGGAATTTTCCTTGCATCAGGCGATGTTAACGGTTCGGGTGGTTTATCTGCTTCCGATGTGCTTCTGATTAAAAAACGTATTGCCAATGTTATTTCCTCTTTTATAGTCGGCGACTGGTTGTTCAACAATCAACCCTTCACAGTTGGGAGTAGTAACATTACTCAAAACTTCAACGGAATTATTTATGGCGATGCTAATGGATCTTATAGTCCTGGAATTAAAACTATAACTACTAATCAACAGGGGATTATCAGTATTGAGCCGGTTAATGATGCTAATAGCGAAATATCAGTACCTATTCATATTTCAGAAATGTCAAATTTGGGAGCATTCCAATTTACTATTCAATATGACGCTGACAAATTAACGTTTACCGGAGCCGATCATTGGCTTAATGGCGTACAAGATGTTACTGTCGGTTATGCTACTCCCGGACAACTTACCTTTGTCTGGGTAGCGGATGATCAGGGTATAAACATTACCGAAGGAATATTATGTGATCTCTGGTTTACCACTAAAACGTCAGGACAATCAATCTTATCTTTTGAAAGTTATCCGACAGACAAAGAATTTAGCGATTATGAAGGCAACTTGTTTGAACCTGAATATGTAAATGGAATTATTGGTTCCACTACCGGAATTGGTGAACAAAACCGGACCGACATAAGTGTTTATCCTAATCCAAGCAACGGAACATTTACTCTTGAATTAAAGTCTGTGCAATCACAAAATTTTGATGTAAAGATTTATAATTCATTGGGTGTGGCTGTTTATCAACAATTGAATGTTGCTGCCAACAATAAGTATTCCAGAGAAATCGGTTCTGGCGATTTGCCGGAAGGTATTTATACGTTAACAGTTACCGGAAAGGATACTAATTATATCAAGAAGATTGTAATCAGAAAATAAGTTTTAGTAGTCATCATCCCGGTCAGGGTTTCAAACCCTGACCGGGATATTCGTAATTTGAAATAAAGACAATTCCGCTTTCGGAAAAAGAAATGATGGTTAATGATCTTACTGCCGATACATTTATTTTCACTCTACGAATTGGTAATGAAAAGATAGTAAGTCAAAAGGTGGTAATTAAGTAAAACAATAGAAAATTTATATTTTCTGCACTTAATATGCGAAATCATTTGCCGTTCAGCCGGGTCTATCGAAATCGCCTGGCCGAACGGTATTCTTAATACTGTAAATGATATAGAATTGTAGTTAATGCTGGAAAAAAGTTTAATATAATAAAGGGAGTATATCTTTACAGTTTTCGGTGGTGAAAAAGATTTAAATGCAAAGTAATCTTATTATTAATAAATAATTTAGGAAAGATATTAGATAATCATAAAAATAGTACTGAAACAAAATAAATTAAAACTTTTTTTATCTTTTTTTGCATTTAGTGGCTTAAAATACCTATATTTGTTTCGTTAAATAAAAATCTGCTTGTTTTCCTTTTTATGACATAATATTCAACTTCGATGAACTAACAGAATAGACCATGCTTGCCAAAATGATAGAAAACTGCCGGCTAAGAAAAGAATATGGATGCAATACCCTTCGTCCATCGGTAGATTCGATGCTTGATAAACTCCGGGATTTTGAGTCAACGGCCGGAAGGGATTATTTTGATGCCTTTAAACGGATAGAATTGGGAAAAGACAGTTATCTGTTACGCGAAGGCGAGTTATCCACCTGTTTATGGTTCCTCGAAGAAGGTTTAGCCCGGCTTTTTACCCAGAAAAAAGAGAAAGAGATCACCTGCGATCTCTTCTTTTCTTCCGAATTTATTGATTTATATGATAGTTCTACGCTCAAAACTCCTTCGTATGTAAATATCCAGTTACTCACCGATTCGGTGCTCTATACAATTAACTGGGCAAAGCTGGAAATGATTAAAAAGCGTTATCCTGTATTGGCGGAAATTGAGAAAATTATTGTTGTCTGCTACATTAAAAATTACAAAAAACGTATTATCGAGTTTCAGTCTCTTACTTCCACCGAACGTTATTTGCAAATGCTTGAAAAGTCTCCTTATGTTATTCGTCAGGTATCCCTTACTTATATAGCCTCTTACTTAGGGATAAAACTTGAAACGCTTTCGCGGATAAGGTCGAAAATGAAAGAGTTGTAAAGTTTTTAAGGTTTATAAGGTTTGTAAAGTTTTTAAAGTTCTTAAGGCTGAGCTGAACGAAGTCCCGGTATAGAGTCGCTTGGGAGGAACGACTTAGCGATTCTTCATCGGGATAGGCAGAAAGCAGAAAGCAGTAGGCAGTTGAGCGAAGCGAAATCCCGATATAGAAGCGCTTAGGAGGAACGACTTAGCGATTCTTCATCGGGAAGCGGAGCGAAGTCCCGATATAGAAGCGCGCAATTCGTGCCTTTGTGAATAATAAACATTCCATGTTTAAACAAACAATTTAAAAGCATTCTATGGCTGCAAATGCCGAAGGAAATATTTTAGAGTTACAAAACATGGAATGTTTACCAACTACGAATCACAAAGAAAAAAATACTTAGTGCTCTAATGTGCCTATTGTGGTTCAGAAAAAGGCAGAAAGCAAATAAATTCTATGTGCTCTAATGTGCCTATTGTGGTTAAAAAAATATTGTCGATTTTGCATTTTTTGCCTTTTGTCAAATTAAAAACGGAATAACATTGTTATCTTTGTAACAGTTTCATTTAGGTTAACTGTTCTGTTGCGATGGCTCTGTTATATTCTCCTATAGTATCCCATTTTCCCTTCAAAAGGATTGCTCCGTTATGGTTTCGGAGCAATGCAATTTTTCCCTTCAATAATTCATTTATCAAGCTCTATAACTCAATCCGGTCTTTCGGTAATTCATTTACAGAGTTCGGTAATTCAATTACAGAGCTCGGTAATTCTTTTACAGAGCTCGGTAATTCTTTTACAGAGCTCGATAATTCATTTACAGAGCCCGGTAATTCAATTACAGAGTTCGGTAATTCTTTTATAGAGCCCGGTAATTTCATCCCGCTTAATGATAATAAAGAATACATACGGTATATTTACCCTATTATCAATAAATTAACTTAAATATTAACCAATTTAAAACGTAAAATTATGAACAATTTCATTCCACAAAATGATGCTGAATTCAACGTATGGCAGAATAATTTAGCAAAAGAATTCACTACCGGTTCAACGGCCTGGGGTATTCCCGAAGAAGACATTGCTGCATTGGTGGCTGTCCAAACCAACTGGAACACCTGCTATGCCAGGGCAAACAACAAAAACAACCGTACCAGCGCCGATGTGCAGGCTAAGGACGATGCCCGCGCGATTTATGAAAAGAAGTTGCGCGGTTTTATTGCTCAATGGCTTACCAACAACACCAAAGTTTTGGACAGCGATCGTGAACGTATGGGCATTACCGTGAAAAGCGGAACCCGTACCGCCGTTCCCAAACCCATTACTGTTCCTGTAGGCAACGTAGATTTTTCTGTTCGTCTGCAACACACCATTCATTTTAATGACGAATCCACTCCCAAAAGCAAAGCTAAACCGGAAGGGGTGCATGGCTGCGAAATATGGATGAAACTGGGAGGCGAAGTGCCTAAGAATGCTTCCGAACTTACATTCGTAGCTACCGACACCCGTACACCCTTTGTAAAAATTTTTGAAGGTACCGATGCCGGTAAAACGGCTTATTACTGGCTTCGCTGGGTAAACACCCGCGGCGAACAAGGGCCATGGGGCAAGACCATCAACGCGATGGTAGTTGGATAAAGGAATCTGAAGTTAAAAATCCGGAGTAAAGAGCTAACGGTTACCGGCTGTTAGCTCTTTTTTTTAGCCCACAATCAACAATCCGGAAGATTTGCTCAATTCTTCCTGTTCCCCGGAATAGTGAAAAGACTATTTTTTGTACATAACCGGACAACTTCCTGTTCGTTTTTATGTCAACAAAAACTGCATAATGGCTGCAATACGCTGAAATAACTATGGTTAACCGGATGGCACGGGCTTTGATACTATCATTCCAAACAAGGCCATGTTATGTTCAGGAATTTTTTAATCACCATTATCCGCAATTTCAACCGGTCAAAATGGTTTAGTATTGTAAATATATTAGGGCTGAGTACCGGTCTGGCAGCCGTTTTCATCATCTTCCTGTATATTTATCATGAAACCGGGTATGACCGGATGTACGCCAAAGGCAACCGTATCTACCGGCAGGTTCTTGTCGGAAAAGAGAACAACTACCCTATTCAACCCGGGGTATTTCTTCAGTATCAGCGAAACGAGCTCAAAGGAGTGGAAGCAGTTACCATGTTGATGAAAAGACAGCTTACGATAAAGGCTAAGGAAAAGGTGATGGGCAGCCAGGATTTTATTGTTGCCGACAGCCTTTTGTTTTCGTTCTTTGACTGGAAAAGTCTGAATGGTAACGCAGCAGAAGCCCTGCGAAGACCCGGAACGGTGATCCTGACCCAATCTGCCGCAAAGAAATACTTCGGCAACACCAATCCTGTCGGCCAGGTGATGTTGTTCGAAAACTCATACAAGGCAACGGTGTCCGCCATTATTGAGGATATCCCGCAACAATCTTTTGTCCATTTTCTGGGAATACTGTCGCTCGATTATTCAAGAGCGACCAACGCTTCCGAGTTGCGCGAGTGGAGCAACAGCAGTTTCAATTTTTTCTGCCTGGTTAATCCCGGATATTCGCTTTTGGAAATCAAAACCGGTATTTTTAATTGCTGGAAAAAGAATTCGCCTTATGGCGCTAAAGCAAAAACCAATCCCTTCCGGTTGCAATTGCTTCGCGACATCCACCTGCATTCCGAAACCAACCGTTGGGAAATTGAACCCCAGGGAAGCATTACCACCGTCCGGATATTGGGGATCACAGCCATTTTGATACTGTTGCTGGCATGCATCAATTTTGTGAACCTTTCCACTGCCCGCAATGCAAAACGGTTCCGGGAAATTGGCCTGCGAAAAGTTGTCGGCTCACAGCGGTATCACATCATTTTACAGTTTTTGCTCGAAACAGCCTTTTATATCCTGATTTCGCTGATTTTTGCCCTGTTGTTTACCGAATTGTTTCTGCCGTGGTTCTCGGGCTTAGCCGGTGCAGACCTTCGGCTGGGAACCTTACTCCTGCCGGAAGTATTTTCGGTTGTTTTGATCGTTCTGTTATTGCTTATTGGCCTGGCCGGAAGCTATCCCGCATTTGTGTTGTCGGCTCCCAAACCGGCAGTGGTGTTGAAAAAACAGGGCGAATCGTTTGCTATAAATTCGCGCGTAAGCATAGGACTCAGGGAAGTACTGGTGATCGTGCAGTTTTTTGTTTCAGTCGCATTGATAACCGGAGCGATTATCGTACAGAAACAGCTCAATTTCTTTTCGGAAAGCAGGCTTGGGATTGAATCGCACCAGAAGGTGGTTATAAAAAACCCATGGGATGATTTTATGACACAACGTTTCGATGCGTTGACCGCCGGACTGAAAAAAATGCCTGAAGTAAAGGCAATCACCGGCTCTCATAATGTCCCCGGACAGTTTGAGAATAACTATGGCGTTTTTTTTATCAAAGGTACCGACCCTAAAAACCAGAGCATACAGGCCGCACTTATCTCGGTAGAAAACAATTTCTTTGAAGTGATGAATTCATCCATCCTCCGGGGTGAAGGGTTTCCGAAGACGATGTCGAAGGCGGAACTCGACAGTTTCCCGGCATGTGTTGTGAACGAATCTCTTGCTACGCAACTGAACGCAATGGGAACTGGCGATGTTATCGGCCGGTCGCTGTCGGGTTTCTACGATCCGTTACCGTCCCGCAAAATCATTGGCGTGGTAAACGATATTCACTTCCGTTCCCTGCACGACAAGGTGATGCCCGCTGCTTTTATTGTAAGTAAATCGGTTTATCCCAATTTTAATCTCAATATTCTTGTTGATATTGATTCGCGTAATATGCCGGGCACCATGAAAAAAATAGAATCCGAATGGCAAAACATTACCAAAGACTGGCCTTTTGAATCCTATTTCCTTGATCAGCGATATGCTTCTCAGTATGTCAGCGAGCAAAACCTTTCGGTTATTATCCGGGCTTTCACCGCTATTGCCCTGATTATTTCGTCTCTTGGATTGCTGGCGTTGGTAATGTTTGTGTCGCAGTCGAAGAGAAAAGAATTAGGCATCCGGAAAGTGTTGGGAGCCGGCGACAACAGCCTGATACGTCTGATGTCGTGGCGGTTTGTACGGCTTGTGCTTATTGCCGATGTAATGGCTATACCAATCATTCTTTGGTTGTGCTCGCACTGGCTCTCAGGTTTTGCTTATCATGTTGAAATTGGATGGTTTATTCCCATTGCTGTAATTTTCTTTTCGATGATTTTTACTTTTGCTGCAATTCTGTGGCAGACCTGGCGCGCGGTTACAGCCAATCCGGTGGACGTTCTTAAGGCTGAATAGACATGATCATAAAACAAAAATACGGATGAAGACCTCACTTTCGGCACTTTTTGGTTATATTTTCGTTAAATTATTTCTATAAATAACGATAATTGAATTAATTTTGCAACAGAAAATTTTAAAAGCTCTTTATTATGAAAATTATCTGTATTGGCCGTAATTATGCAGAACATGCGCAGGAATTAGGCAACGATGTACCCAAAGTACCTGTTTTTTTCCTTAAGCCCGATACGGCATTGCTGCGAAGCAACCAACCCTTTTTCTATCCTGATTTTTCCACCGATATCCAATATGAAACCGAACTTATCGTCAGAATAAACCGGCTGGGAAAAAGCATACCCCAAAAATATGCCCGCGATTATTATGATGAAATCGGTATCGGTATCGATTTTACCGCCCGCGACCTCCAACAGGAATGCAAAGCCAAAGGCCTGCCCTGGGAAATAGCCAAGGCTTTCGACAATTCGGCGGCCATCAGTAAATATATTCTCAAAGAAACGCTTCCTGCTCCCAATAACCTTCATTTTCACCTCAATATCAACGGGAAGACTGTACAAAAAGGAAACTCCGCCGACATGATCTTCAGCTTTGATGCCATCATCGCTTATGTTTCGCAGTTTATGACGCTGAGAACCGGCGACCTTATCTTTACCGGAACACCCGCAGGCGTAGGTTCCGTAAAAATAAACGACCTGCTTGATGTTTATCTGGAAGGCGAAAGGATGATGCATTTCCGTATCAAATAGCATTGAAGAAAACACACTTTATTTTTCCGTTCCATTGATTTTACCGGTCAGTCCGGAATTCCTGTGATATAAAATTTCATGAATTACGTAAATAAATTAAAAAATTCATGTATATTTGTTTATCCAAAACTAACGCTATGGCTACAACTATTGCAAACACAGAAACCATCTGTGCCCTGGCTACCCCTGCAGGAGTCAGCGCCATTGGAATAATCAGGATTTCAGGTCCCGAAACCTTTTCAATATGTGAAAAACTGTTGCGTCCCCTCAAAAAAACGTTTCGGCTTAGCACAGCGCCTACACATACGCTTCATTTAATGCAAATTTTCGACGAAGGAGAAATGCTCGATGAAGTATTGGTAAGCATTTTTCGTGCACCACATTCATATACAGGCGAAGATTCCATCGAACTATCCTGCCACGGTTCACTGTTTATTGAACAGAAAATCATTGAACTCCTAATCAAAAACGGCATCCGTCTGGCTCATCCCGGAGAATATACCATGCGAGCATTCCTTAACGGCAAGCTTGATTTATCGCAGGCAGAAGCCGTTGCCGACCTCATTGCATCCCAATCAAAGGCAGCTCACGACATTGCCATTAACCAGATGCGGGGAGGCTTCACCCAAAAACTTCACAACCTTCGCCACGACCTGGTAAATTTCGCTACCTGGATCAACCTTGAACTGGATTTCAGCGAGGAAGATGTGGAATTTGCCGACAGAAAAGAAATACGTAAGCTATTGCACGTGATTAAAGACGAACTCACCAAACTCACAGGTTCCTTTTCGCTGGGCAATGTACTTAAGAATGGTATTCCCGTGGCTATCGTCGGCAAACCGAATGTAGGTAAGTCCACCCTGTTGAATGCCATACTCAACGAAGAACGCGCCATCGTGTCGGAAATACCCGGCACCACCCGCGACACCATTGAAGACACCCTTATCATCGAAGGAGTTGCTTTCCGTTTTATTGATACTGCAGGGCTGCATCCCACCCAGGAATCAGTGGAAAGCATGGGCATCGAACGGACGTATCAGGCCATTGAACAGGCTTCCATTATCCTGTATATGATTGATATCAACGAAACATCAATAGAGGATATCAATGAAGCCCTGCTTGATTTTAAAGAGCATCTAAAAAATAAGTCCAAACGCTTTATCATCATCGCCAATAAAACAGATTTGCTGGTGGAAACGCCCCATCATTTTTCCGATTTTGTAGAACTGGAAACCATTTTCATTTCGGCTAAACGCAAGGAAAATATCAAGCTCATTATCGAATCCCTGCTTACATCAGTGGATATGGGAAATCTTGAAAACGAAGCCATCATTTCCAATGCCCGTCATTATGAGGCCCTTCATAAAGCCCTCGAAGCTATGGAAAATGTGGAAAAAGGACTAAACGAACATATCCCTACCGACCTGCTTTCGACCGACATCAAAATGGCTATCCATTATATTGGCGAAATCACTGGCGAAGTTACTACTGATGAGATACTTAATAATATTTTCAGTAAGTTTTGTATTGGAAAGTAAAACGATTCCTTTAGCCATCTGATCTTCTTTATCAACAAAAAATAAGAAAATTTATCATACATACGATGTATTGTATGATAAATTTATGTTATTTTTGAACGATGTTTTCTTTTCTGCTATACTAAGAAGCAAAAAAGGTCATTTAATGGCTACTAAAATCACAAAATATCCATAAAAGCCTATGCTACAGTGAATTGAAAATGAAGTTTTATACATATTGCATATAATCAACGAACTATAAAATTAATAACGCATGAAATATTTTTACGCTTTATTTTTATTTCTTTTCATTACGTTAGCGTCGTACAGCCAAAAAAATGACACCATTATTACCTTTTCCGGGAAAAGATTCATAGGCAAAATTGAAACGCTCAAAAACAATTACGTAATAATAAACTTAACAAAGGATTCCACGAATAAATACATTAAGGAAATTAAAATAGACGATGTAATGTATTGTTCAAATCAGGATTTCACTAATACTACAGACCTCAATATACTCAAACAACGTTTGAACGGACATAAATCCGTCTATTACAAAAATACCGCTGCCGGATACATGAAACAGGCAAAAATCAGTGGAATATTAGGTGTCAGTTTTTCTGCCTTATCCGGAATACTGATGACGTATGCCATATCGGCAGATATAGATAACCAACTGGATAAACAACTACGGGATGCATTACCATGGATTTGCTGTGGACTTGCAGCTACCTCCGTTGCTGCTTACATCAATGGTTATTTAGCCATGCGAAAAGCAGGTATTATATTAAAGAAAACAGAGAAAACGGCTTTTTATCTTCGTCCTTCAGCTAACGGGGCGAGCCTGGTTTATACTTTCTGATTTAAAAAAGAAACTGATAAATCTGGATTTCAATATATAATATAAATACGTTATCCTTTTCGGCTTTGACAATAAATAACTAAAGCAAAGATCATTGATTCGGAATTATCTCCCGGGAAAGCTCTGCCAAATCCAACCCGTCAAAATTGCCCGAACTCATCATCAGCAGGTTTTTATTCGTCCAATCCATAGCCAAAAGATAATTTTTTAATGCCAAAGAATCGGTAAAAATCTGCAAATCCTTCCGGTTAAAAGCTTGTTTCACTTGTTCCACCGTAAGTGGTGGTAGTTTTTTTAGGGCCAGGGCATGAGGGCTGAAATAAACAATAGCGACATCAGCATCATCCATGGCCCCATCATATTGCGGAAGAAAATCGCTGCTCAGGCTGCTGAAGGTATGCAGTTCCATACAGGCTATAAGTATCTTATCCGTAAATTGTTCTTTTACGGCACGGGTGGTAGCTTTTAATTTGGAAGGAGAATGAGCAAAATCTTTAAAAATGGCAGTGTTTCTATCTTTGGCTATGAGTTCAAGCCTTTTGGAAGCACCTTTAAAAGAGGAAATAGCTTGGAAGAACATTTCATCGGTCATGCCAAGCTCATTACAAACCAAACGTGCACCGTTCAGATTAAGAAGATTATGCCGCCCGAAAATCTTTAAAGGAATTGATCGCTGTTCGTAATTCGTAATTCGCAATTTGTAATTAATAGAGGTTATTCCATCTCTAACCGTATAATCGGGAAGTAAATAGGGAATCTTTTTAATGTTGTTTTTGCAATTTTCGGCTACCCGTTTCACTTCCGGATCATCGACACAATAAATTAGCGTACCCCCAGGAGAGATCAGACTGGCAAAAATGCGAAATTGTTCCACATAATTATCAAAGGTAGGAAAAACATTTTTATGGTCCCAGGCAATACCGCTGATAAGTGCAATATCGGGTTTGTAAACATGAAACTTGGGCCGACGGTCTATCGGCGAAGTGAGGTATTCATCACCTTCAATAATCATATACTTAGCATCTTCGGAAAGCTTCACCATCACATCAAAGCCTTCCAGTTGCGCCCCAACCATGTAATCGGCATCCACATGATGATAATTCAAAACATGAAGTATCATCGCTGTAATGGTGGTTTTGCCATGGCTTCCGCCAATGACTATGCGTTTTTTATTTTTGGATTGTTCGTAAAGAAATTCGGGATACGAAAATATCTTCAATCCTAATTCCTGTGCACGGAGAAGCTCAGGATTATCGGCACGGGCATGCATGCCAAGAATAACGGCATCGAATTGTGAATTCAGTTTTTCGGGAAACCAGCCTTCGGCTTCAGGCAATAGATGATAAGAAGCTAAACGACTCCGGGCGGGTTCAAAAATTTCATCATCAGAACCAGTAACCGTATATCCTTTTTTACACATAGCAATGGCTAAATTATGCATTGCACTTCCGCCGATGGCAATAAAATGTACTCTCATTTTATAAATTTTTGACAAAATTATCCAAAATTTTTAAACCAAGAAGAAACTCTTTATGGGTTGTTAACCCCTGAAATTGTTCCTGAAGCTATGCTTTCAAAAAAGTAATTGCCCCTTCCCCGTTAGGAATAACCAGAATTGTAGTATTTTTGTGTTTTATTTCACTAAAATAATATGAGTCAATTAACTATCAGACATTTATTAATCAATAGCTTACAACGATTTTCTGATTTAAATGCTTTATCATATGTAGATTCGCCGGCAATTACTTACCGTGAACTCTACCAGAAAGTTTTTACCCTTTCGGCACAACTTAAAGGGATAGGCATTACCAAGGGCGATAAGATAGCCATACTGAGCGGCAATGGACCCAACTGGGGAATAAGCTACCTGGCTACGGTTTGTATAGGTGCCGTGGTGGTTCCGATTTTAAATGATTTTAGTAAAAATGAAATACAAAACATCCTTAATCATTCCGAAACCAAAGTTTTATTCATTTCAAAGAATTTACTGCATAAAATGGATAACGTGGGCTACGAATTCGTGAAACACATCATCAACATTGAAGATTTTTCGGCTAATACTTCTTTTGAAAATTTCGCCTCGTCCTTTCCCCGCCCTTCGAATATTGATTTTTCGACAGCTAATATCGATGAATTGTTCGGAACCTTGGAAGACGATGCCCTTGCATCCATCATTTATACATCGGGAACTACCGGACAATCGAAAGGAGTAATGCTTTCGCATAAAAATCTTATGTCGAATATGCAAAATACTTCCAGGATACAACCCATTACACCCAACGACCGGTTACTTTCGGTATTGCCACTCTCGCATACTTACGAATGCACACTCGGATTTTTATTGCCTTTATCCTTAGGCGGACAAATATTTTATTTTAAAGGTGCTCCGGTACCCAGCGTATTGCTGCCAGCCTTAAAAACCATACGTCCTACAATGATGCTTACCGTTCCGCTTATCATCGAAAAGATATATCGAAACAAAATCCAGCCTGTGGTTTCCAAAGGATTGATGAAATACCTGTTTCATTTTCCACCCACACGCAAAGCGTTCAGCTATATGGTAGGCCTAAAATTGAAAAAGACTTTTGGCAAACAACTACATTTTTTTGGAATAGGTGGAGCTCTGCTTGATGCCAAGGTTGAACTTTTTCTGAAAGAAGCAAAATTTCCATACGAAATAGGCTACGGACTTACCGAAACCTCTCCTCTTTTAGCAGGCAGTCCGGGTGGAAAACGGAGATACCGCAGTACCGGGCCTTCCGTTCCAGGTCAGGAATTAAAAATAATCAACATTAATTCTAAAACCGGCGAAGGTGAAATTATAGCCAAAGGCGATAATGTGATGAAAGGTTATTATAAAAACAAAGAGCTTACCAAAACCTGTTTTACCGAAGACGGCTGGTTTAAAACCGGCGATCTGGGTATATTTGATAAGCACATGCGACTTTATATCAAAGGACGCCTTAAAAATATGATTCTCCGTGCCAACGGCGAAAATATTTATCCCGAAGAAATAGAAGCTGTGGTAAACCGTCATAAATTAGTTGTTGAATCCATCGTTTACGAAATGAAAGGTAAACTTATAGCCAAGGTAAACCTGGATTACGAAGAGATTGAAAAACGTTTCAAGAACATGAAAGAAGCGGCACAACTTTTCCAAAACGATATTCAACAATACATCAAAAAGATACTTGACGACATTAAAACTTATGTCAATAATGAAGTGAGCAATTCATCGAAGTTGGTACTTGTTCTCGAGCAACCCGATCCCTTCATTAAAACACCAACAATGAAGATTAAAAAGTACTTGTACGTTTAAACCGCCAATACAAAGAATTTCTACGGTTGAGTTTTGGGCGGCGCTAAAGTGAATACATAAACCATACCCGGCTGATAGAATAAAAGATAGCCTCTGATTTTGAACAGTCCTTTTTCACGCAGGCGTTGTTGTTCTTCTTTGATTAATACCGCCTTGTCGCCTATGCGAAGATATTCATCCTTAGGCTCTTTTTCAATTTTAACGGGTACACTAAAAAGATATTGAATTTCCTGAGGTTCTTTCGCCTTCAGCAATTCCGATTGAATATACTTACGTTTAAATTGGTTTAAAATAGCAGTGTCTTTAACTATAACAGGTTCCTGGGCAAAGATTGATCCTGAAATTGCCACCAAAAGCAGAGCGGCTTCCATAGGTATTGCTACCTTTAAAAAAGTTTTGATTTTCATCACATCCTCCTACAACTAATAAATATATTATTTGGCTCTCAGGCAGGATAACGTAGCTGTCTGGGTTTTACTTAAAATTCCCTGATAAAAACACAAACATACATAATATTTTGACAATAATTACTCTTTCTGTAAATTTTTTATAAAAATCATTATTGGGAATACAATGCTCCACCTCGCCGAAATCAAGAAAATTAAGAATATTTTTTTACAGAGTGATGATTTCCTGCTTTTTGTGCCACCGAATGATTAACAATGCGGTAATATTCCCAGGTGAATTTCCAGCGTCTCCCTCCGATAGCTTTCCTTATTTTTTCTTCTGATGAACTGGAAACAAGTTAAGTTTTTACTTTGTAGAGATCACTTCCCCGTTTAATATTACCGTATCCACTTTATTGCTTCCGAAGGAATAAGGCATAAACTCATACGTGGAAATAGGCTTTGTAATAAACACATTGGCTATTTTACCTTTAGCAATACTGCCATGTGTATCGCTGATACCCATAGCATAAGCCGAATTTATAGTTGTAGCATTAATGGCTTCTTCGGGCGTAAGCCTGAACATAATACAAGCCATTGAAAGCACCAATTGCATATTACCCGAAGGAGAAGAACCGGGATTAAAATCGCTGGCAAAAGCCAACGGCAAGCCAGCATCTATCATTTTACGAGCCGGAGCCAAAGGCATATTCAGAAAGAAAGCCGCTCCGGGAAGTATGGTTGGCATGGTTTCGCTATCGAGCAAAGCTTTAATTTCATCGTCACCGGTATATTCAAGATGATCAACCGAAAGTGCATTATATTTCACACCCAACTGAATACCTCCGGAATAGTCCAATTCATTGGCATGGATTTTCGGACGCAAACCATATTTCATACCGGCAATCAACATGCGGTCAGTCTCTTCTTCGGTAAAAAATCCCTTATCGCAAAACACGTCAATAAAATCGGCAAGCCCTTCCGAAGCAACCATAGGTATCATTTCATTGATGATTAAGTCCACATAATCGCCCTGCCGGCCACGAAATGGCAAAGGGACAGCATGAGCACCAAGAAAGGTAGGAACAATGGTTATGGGTGAAAGTTTTTTCAGTTTTTGAATTACGCTAAGCATTTTCAACTCATCCTCCGTGGTCAATCCGTAGCCGCTTTTTATCTCCACAGCACCGGTACCCAGCATCATTATTTCGTGGAGTCTTTCCATAGCTTGTTCCACCAATTCTTCTTCCGAGGAATCATGTATACGTTTGGCCGAATTTAATATGCCACCACCCCGCTGAGCAATTTCCTCATAACTTAAGCCTTTAATTTTATCAATATATTCTATCTCGCGACTTCCGGCATAAACCAAATGGGTATGGCTGTCGCAAAAGGAAGGAAAAACCATACAATCCTTGGCATCTATCTCTTTGATCGGCGATTGATGATCGGCAATTGACGATTGAAATAAATCGGACATCCTGCCAAATTCCACAATCTTACCTTTATCAATAAATAAAAAAGCATCTTTTATCGTTCCAAGCTTTGCCATTGATTTACCGCAAACTCTTAATTGGGGCTGTTCTTCAACCTGTACCAGTTGTTTGATATTTTTAACTAATATCTTCATTTTTATTCATCTATAAATTAGGTTTCAAAATTACTAATTAATTTAAGCTGTGCTTTAAATAAATTTACGAAACGTAATAATTATTTAAAACTTTTTTTACCTTTGCCTTGTATTAATAATGATTCATCAATCCATATCCTTATGAAAACCAAAACTTTACTATTTTCAATTTTTTTGGCATTTATATTTTCCGCTCAGGTTTTTGCAAAAAAAGTTGAAATGAACGAAGCCCGAAAAGTGGCTCAGAACTTTTATTATGAACGATATACCCAATATTATGGCCATATCTCATACAGCGACATTTTATTTAGTAACGTAATTACAGAAGAATCCAATGGAGAAGCTGTTTATTATGTATTTTCCACTCCAACGAGCTTTGTAATTATATCCGCTGAAGATGCCATGAGCCCTATTATTGGTTATTCGTTTACCAATACTTTTGAAAAACCAGCACCCAAATCCAACGTTGGTAGTTATATGCACACCTATGCTGAGCAGGCTGAATGGGCACGCGATAAAAAGATCAGCGCCGATGCCGAAACACTTGCCCAATGGAAATATTATCTTACCGATGACATCAATCAGCTTAACCTTACAAAGGGCGACCGCAATGTTGATCCGCTGCTGTTGGTCATGTGGAATCAGGATTACCCCTATAATGCACTTTGTCCGGAAGATGAATCTGGTCCAGGAGGTCACGTGTATGCAGGCTGTGTGGCTACAGCCATGTCGATGATTATGTATCATTATCGCTATCCTATTCATGGAACAGGCACTAAAACATATTATTGCGCTCCTTACGGATCGCTTACCGCCAACTTTGGAAATACGTATTATAAATGGGACGACATGCTTAATAGCATTACCACCGGAAGCGGCAACAGCATACCGGCTATTGCTGAACTGCAATATCAATGTGGTGTAGCCGTTTCTATGCATTATGCACCGGAAGCATCAGGCGCGTACAGCACTGATGTTCCTGCTGCCGTACGCAATTATTTTGGATATTCACTCCAAACCCAATATGCTGAACGGGCATCCTACAATTCCACACAATGGCAATCCATGATCTTAGATAATATTGACGCTAAAAAACCTATTTATTATAGTGGACAAGGCACCGAAGGTGGCCATGCTTTTGTTCTGGATGGATATCAGGGTACAGGCATAAATATGCTCTATCATTTTAACTTCGGTTGGAGCGGACAAGATAATGGCTTTTTTAGCCTTAATAACCTTAATGGTTTTAACTCAAACCAGGCAATGGTCCGTAACTTTATCCCCAAGGATAACTATCCTTACGGATGCGGAAATGATACGTTAACAAACGTTAACGGCTCATTTGAAGATGGTAGCGGTCCTCTGGCAAACTACAATGCAGGCAATAACTGCAGTTGGTTAATCGCTCCAACTGATTCGGTTACAAGTATTACGTTAAATTTCACAGCCTTCGACGTTGCTTCCGACGATAATGTTAATGTTTACGACGGCGCTACAACTTCCGATCCCCTTCTCGGCACTTTTACCGGAAGTACTATTCCTACGGCTGTTACCTCTACCGGAAGCAAAATGCTTGTTACTTTCACCACCAATGCAAGCAATGCAGCAAAAGGATGGCAGGCAGAATATACATCCACAGTAAAAACTTATTGCAGCGGAATAACCAACATTACTCAACCGAGTGGAACAATCTCTGACGGTAGCGGTGTTAAAAATTATAACAATAATTCACTTTGCCGTTGGAAAATTCAACCTACAGGTGCTCCATTTGTTACCCTCACTTTTACCAACTTCCAGTTAGTTGACCCCAAGGATTATATCGAAATTTATGACTTAGGTAATAATCAGTTACTCGCAACCTACACCGGAACAACTATTCCTCCGGCAGTAACTTCTCCAAGCGGTAAAATGTACCTCGTTTTCCGTACAGGAAATTTCTATAATGGAGATGGATGGGACGCTACATTTTCAACCACCAATTCTTCGCACAATATCAGTGGAGTAGTCAATTATCCCAAATCTACTCCTGTTCCTTTAAGCAATATAGATCTAACCTTAAAGGATAATAACGGAACCGTAGTAGCATCTACTACTACCGGAGCAGATGGAAGTTATAACTTTGCAAGTATTTCCGATGGCGATTATACCTTAACGCCTTTAACAACCAAAGCATGGGGCGGTGTTTCGGCTACCGACGTTTTATTGTATAAAAAACATATCGCTGGCATTTCAACCTTAACCGGAATTTTCCTCAATTCAGGAGATGTTAACGGTTCTGGCAGTCTCAGTGCTTCCGATATCCTGTTAATTAAAAAACGTATTGCCGGCATGATTTCCTCATTTTCTGTGGGTGATTGGCTGTTCGATAACACACCTATTACAGTTAGCGGAAATGATGTGATTCAAAATTTCAATGGCTTGGTTTATGGAGACGCCAACGCTTCCTATACTCCTGCTGTTAAAGATAATTATATCAATAACGAATCTTCAGCTTCCTTTACAATACAACCGGTAACCGTGCAATCCGGCAAAATTATTGTTCCGGTATATGCTTCTGACGTTCAGAACATGGGAGCTTTACAGTTTACCATCAATTACAATCCTGCCAAACTTCAGTTTGCAGGTGCCGATAATTGGTTCAACGGAATTCAGGATGTAACTGTGGGCAATCCTGCTCCCGGCCAACTGACTTTCGTTTGGGCTGCCGATGCCGACGGAATCAATATTGCCAATGCCAAACTGTTTGACCTGCATTTCAATTCCCTGTCGTCCGAAACTTCAACCATAAACTGGAGCGACGAACCAACTACCCGCGAATATGCCGACTGGAACGGAAACATTTCGACTCCCAAATATACTGACGGAACAATTGAAAACACACTGGATAATTCCTCGTTAACCATATATCCCAATCCAAACGACGGTTCATTTTTACTTAATTTCGGTTCAGTAAAAAATCCTGTTACTTCCGTTAAAATAGTGAATATGCTTGGCGGTGTAGTTTACGAAGAACAGCTTACCCAGAATCAGTCTCTTTCCAAAACATTCAATATTCATGGCTTAGCAAAAGGCATTTATACCGTTTTGGTTAAAACTGAAAACGAACAATTCATGAAAAAACTCATTATTGAGTAATTACATTTTGTAACAAACTTATTATTTTAGAAAATTATTAATATCCATGAGTCCCGATAATCGGGACTCATTTTTTTAAACTCATCAAATATCCCTTTTTGCAGATGAAAACAATTAGAATCTTGACAATAATTATTCTGGCATTTTTATTGCCCGGATTAAATTTCGGAGAAACTGTTCCCCAGGATCAGGCACAAACCGTGGCTTTAAATTTTTATTATGCCAAATTAAACCTGCATGCTAAAGTCGGGTTTAATGATATAAAAATCAGTCAGACTTTTACAAAAACTTCTGAAAATAAACCTGTTTATTATGTCTTTAACATCCAGGATCATGGTTTTGTGATGGTAGCTGCCGATAATTCGGTTTATCCGATATTAGGTTATTCATTTGAAAGTCAATTTTCCGATGAAAATCATCCCGAAAATTTTGATAACTGGATACAAGGATACTCAAAACAAATAAACTACGCCCGTGAGCAAAAATTAAATCCAGATTCTAAAGCTGCAAATGCCTGGAAAGCTTTATTAACCACAAAAGATGGCCTGGAAATAAAGGGAGAACGGGAAGTTCTTCCGTTAATAACAACCACCTGGGATCAGGGAGCCAATTACAATGCGTTGTGCCCGGCCGATGGCGCCGGTCCCGGAGGACATGTGTGGTCGGGATGTGTGGCTACCGCTATGTGTCAGATAATGAACTATTGGCGTTATCCCATCCAGGGAACAGGTTCTCATGGTTATTATCCCAATGGTTATGATTATCAGTTTGCCGACTTTGCTAACACCACCTATAACTGGGAAAACATGACCAATTCCATTTCGGGTAACGGAAATTATGACATGGCTCTTATTCAATATCATTGTGGAGTAGCCGTTAATATGATGTATTCTCCTACCGGTTCCGGAGCTTACAGCGAAGATGCAGCAGCGGCTCTGCGTACTTATTTTCATTATTCTTCTTCTCTTCAGCTACTCGAAAAAGATTCGTACACCGAAGAACAGTGGGCAAATATTCTGAGGACAAACCTCGATAATCGCCAACCCATGTATTACGATGGTTATGGTACCGGCGGTCATGCCTTTAATATGGATGGCTATCAGGGTACCGATTTTTTCCATTTCAACTGGGGCTGGAGCGGTTCATACAACGGATACTTTTATCTGAATAATCTCAATCCGGGAGGATACAATTTTACTAACGGTCAGGGTGCAATTGTTAATTTTGTTCCCGGAAACGACTATCCTTATTTTTGTACCGGAAGCAAAACGTTAACCGCTATCGGCGGGACGATAGAAGACGGAAGCGGCCCACAATCGAACTACCAACAGGGAGCCGATTGCAGTTGGCTTATTTATCCTTCCGATTCTGTATCTAAGATAACCCTTAGCTTCGACCGGTTTGAAACCAACGATCAGGATTTTATTTCCATTTATGACGGTGCCGATGCTTCAGCACCTTTGTTAGCCCAATATTCCGGAGCAAACATTCCTCCGGCTGTAACTTCTACCGGCGATAAAATGTTCATTACGTTTAAAGCCGTAAGCAATAGTCCGATGTCGGGATGGAGAGCCTGTTATAATGGATCTATCGTAGATTTCTGTAAAGGAGTGGTTCACTTAACAGATAATACCGGAAGCATTTCGGATGGAAGTGGAAACCGCAATTATCAGAATAAATCCATTTGCACATGGATTGTTTCCCCGCCCAATGCCAGTTCGGTTACTCTTACCTTTACCTCATTCGATACCGAATCGGAAAATGATTACGTGGAAATTTATGATTATTCATCTCAACAACTTTTGGCTACGTTTTCCGGCAATGTCATTCCGGCACCAGTTACATCCAATTCCGGAAAGATGTTTATCCGTTTTATCACGAATTCAACCATCACCGGTGCAGGCTGGACCGCCAATTATTCTTCTGCCGTTTTGTTGAATTCCATAAGCGGAACCATTACTTATCCACAGGCCAACAATCCTGTTCCGCTTGCCAACGTTGCTTTGAGTCTTAAAAATGATGCCGGAACCGTTATCGCTACTTCCCTTAGTGATGCCAATGGAAATTACGAGTTTACCGGCATTGCAGCAGGAAATTATACCATAGAAGCTTCGGTAAATAAGCCCTGGGGCGGAGTAGATGCTGTAGATATACTTCTTTATAAAAAACATCTTGCATACATTTCTCCTTTACAGGGAATTTTCCTTGCTTCGGGCGATGTTAACACTTCCGGAAATTTGTCCGTAAGCGATTTGTTGATTATCAAAAAACGTATTGCAGCCACCTATACTTCGTTTTCTTCCGGCGACTGGCTGTTTAATACAGCGCCCGTTTCCGTAAATGGAAGCAATGTAGTTTATAACTTCAACGGTTTATGCTACGGCGATGCCGATGCGTCCTATAATCTGTTTTCGGACAAAGGCTCATCTTCCGATAAAAATGTTGTAAAAGAATAAATTAAATTATTATAAAAGAAGGCATCTCTGAAATGGGATGCCTTCTTTTTTTATACAAAATGAACGAACTATCCATACTCAAGCCTACGCTGGTAATTAATGAAGCCATTTGCAAAAGCAATATCAAACAAATGGCAGAAAAAGCCCGTGAAAATCATCTTATTTTCCGCCCGCATTTTAAAACTCATTTTTCCGCCGAAATCGGAGAATGGTTCCGCGATCAGGGAGTTTACTGCATTACGGTTTCATCGGTGCAAATGGCCGAATATTTTGCTTCGCATGGCTGGGACGACATTGCTATTGCTTTTCCTGTAAATATTGCTGAAGCAGAAAAGATAAATGAATTGGCTTCTAAAATACGGTTGAGCATTCTGATAGAATCGGTACAAGCCATTGCTTATCTGGATAAAAATCTCCATTCGGAAACAGACGTTTATATAAAAATTGATACCGGCTACCACCGCACCGGCATCGGAAGCAATGCCATTAATGAAATTCGGAAGGTTGTTGAAAAAATAAGGCTATCGTCCCATTTACGGTTTAAAGGATTTCTTACCCATGCCGGAAACACTTACCATGCACCATCGGTAGCCGGAATCCTCGAAATTTCGCGATACAGTATCCGCCAGATGGTGAACCTCAAAAATATTTTTCAGCAATCGTACCCCCAACTGATTATTTCAACCGGCGATACTCCTTCGTGCAGCCTGGAAAATCATTTTTCGGGAACAGACGAAATCCGTCCGGGAAATTTTATCTTCTACGACTTTATGCAATACCGCCTGCATTCCTGTTCGTTGGAACAAATCGCCATAATGATGGCTTGTCCGGTTGTGGCCAAACATCCCGAACGGAATGAACTGGTCATTTACGGTGGAGCCGTGCATTTTTCCAAAGAATTTATGCTTGAGGATTCCACACGCAACTATGGACAAATGGCGGATTTTGATGGGAAAAACTGGCCATCGTCATTGGAAAATGCTTATCTCTCGGATCTTTCACAGGAACATGGCATTGTAAAATGTTCAGACACCGTTTTCCAAAAATATAAACCCGGCGACATTGCCGGCTTTTTCCCGATACATTCCTGCCTTACCGCCAATTTGATGGGATTATATCATACCACCACCAACCATATTATCCGGAGAATGGAGCGATCCTATTAAAAAAGAATATAGCCCGTTTTACTTCAACATTCGACATTTAATATCTGCCTCCGGTAGTTAAACCGGCGGAGCGGTTGGTTGTTGGCTGCTGAACCGAAGGCTTAGTCCCGATCTTTTCGGGATTGGTTGCTGAGCCGAAGGCTTAGTCCTCCCGAGTACTCGGGATCGGGATTAGCTGTTGGCTGTTGGCTAAAAGCTAATGGCCAATTTAAACGCTGGTAATGCGTACGCTGACAGGTTTAGGAAAATTTTCGTAATTCGTAATTTTTAATTCGTAATTGTCTTTTAAACGCTGGTAATGCGTACGCTGTCAGGTTTCTCAAAATGACGGTTGGCCGTTGGCAATTAGCCAAAAACTAACGGCTAAAAGCTAATGGCCAAAAGCAGATGCAATGATAAAACTTTAGACATGCCTCTGCAACTTCGCAGATACAATAATAAAACTTTAGACATGCCTCTGCAACTTCGCAGATGCAATAATAAAAGTTTAGACATGCTCCTGCAACTTCGCAGATGCAATAATAAAACTTTAGACATGCCCCTGCAACTTCGCAGATACAATAATAAAAGTTTAGACATGCCTCTGCAACTTCGCAGATGCAATAATAAAAGTTTAGACATGCTCCTGCAACTTCGCAGATGCAATAATAAAAGTTTAGACACGCTCCTGCAACTTCGCTGATACAATAATAAAATTTTAGACATGCCTCTGCAACTTTGCAGATGCAATAATACAAACGGAATGCTGTATCCGCAACTTTGCAGATGCAATGATACAAACGGAATGCTGTATCTGCAACTTTGCAGATGCAATGATACAAACGGAATGCTGTATCTGCAACTTTGCAGATGCAGTAATACAAACGGAATGCTGTATCTGCAACTTTGCAGATGCAATGATACAAACAAAAGATTGCCACTGTAGCCTGATGGACTGAAACCCCGTAGTGCAACTTTGTGCCGGAACTTGGTGCAACGTTGTGCTACCGTGTATGGCGGTTGGCTATTAGCTATTGGCCAACAGCTAATGGCCAAATGATTTTGTACTGAATCTGCCAAAAAAAATAAAGAAAACCGGACTTCTCTTTTCCTCTTTTCTTACGAATACTCGATAAACCCCTACGAATACTCGTAAAACTGCTACGAATAATAAATTCTTTGAAAAAAATAAAAAAATAGCAAAAATTGATTAA